>SDBV01000256.1_pt1 | contig 73716 bp, 60 predicted proteins | sample 2277081 | NCBI WGS metagenome assembly SDBV01 (sample SAMN10402039, study PRJNA504765) | marine sediment metagenome | isolation source: marine sediment core GS10_PC15, 223 cmbsf | place: Arctic Ocean: Southern Knipovich Ridge | collected 2010
AAACGGGCTTTTCTGTTCATCGAGTGTTTTGAATTTTTGTCATTGTAATTTTGAATTTGTTTAGAATTTAGATATTAGGATTTAGAATTTCACAAAAACAGGTTGATTTCTTAGTAAACAATATGTTATAGTCGGTGATGCAATCTCAAATCGCGCTGTAGTACTAAATGAAGGAACTATATTATGTCTACTCGACAAAAGACAATCTTACTCATCGTTATTATTCTGGCTTTTTTGCTAAGCACTGAAGGAACACTTGGAAAAAATAAAGGAAGAGCCAGGGGAAAGGCAAAACAAAAAACCAAAGAAGTTCAGACCAGAAAAGAGACCAGGAAAAAATCTCGAAAAAAAGAAAAAGATAAAACACAAGTCAAAGAATCCGAGGCAAAAAAGGAAAAAGCCAAAAAAGCTAAGAAAGCCAAAGAAGCTGAAAAAGCCAAAAAGGATACAGTAAAATCCGCCGGCACCGAACCCGGCAGAGGCAAAGAGCACCAGCAGCAGTTGCAGGCTTTTAAGAAAAAGATGGAAAAGCAAAACGCCAGGCACGCCGAGCAAATAGCAAAGTTTGAGGCGAAATTGCAAAAAGCCAGGGAAGATGGTGATGAGAAAAAGGCCGCAAAATATCAGAAAAAAATCGATAAAGAGGTTGAAAAGCATAAAAAGGCAGTAGCTAAAATCGAAAAGAAGTATGCGCAAGTAGCAAACTTTGAAAAAAAGTCGCCGCCAAAAAAACCAAAAGAACAGGAAAGCAAACAAAAGAAAAAAGACAACGCCGAACGCAAAGAAAAAAACCAAACAGAAGAGCCAAAGGACTAAACAAAAGCAGCGGCCCACCACCTCGAGCCCAACCGCAGATTGGCATCGGCCTGCTTTATCGTGCCAATAATCTGATTATTGGTAACTCAAAAAGGCAGCATTTTGCCCTGTTTTGCCCCCAAAACCCAAAAACAGCCCCAATCAACCTCCCAAGTGTCAAAAAACCAAAAAAGTCGCCGAAAAATGTAAAAAATACTTGACAAAATGTAAGGTTTGCTTTACATTACAAGGGTAACAAGGCCTCCAAGGCCTGTGAAAATAAGCCAAAAAGGAGATTTCTAAAATGAAACGAATACAAAAAATAGCTATGTTTATATTCGTAGTTCTCACTTGTGCTCTTATTCTTACTGCTATAGCTATTGCAGTCGCCTATGCCAAATTTGGTTTTCCAAGGGCTTGGGGAGGCCTTGGTTTTATGGGATTAGCCGGTATTGGTGGGCTGGCCCAACTGTTTTTCAAAAAAGATCCAGGAAAAGTGGAATACGATGAGCGTGATCGCTATCTCCAGAGAAGAGCCTCTCTTACCGCCTTTGCTGCGGCTTACCTTGTTGTCGGAATAGCAACAATGGTACCGTTTACAATTCTTGGTCCCAACACACCAATTACCACAAATTGGCTGCCTCTAATTTTTGGAGCTGCCGGTCTCACAAATTTTTACGCTTGGTCTATTGCAATACTAACCCAATATGGCTGGAGGAATAAAAGCTATGAATAAGACACAAAAAGGTGGGTGCTTTATCCTTGGAACCAACGCCCTGTTTCTTGCTTTTGTCATCGATGTGCTCATTAAGATGTTCAGCATCGAAAAACCAAAGCCGACCTGGCTCTTGCTTTGGGGTTCGCTGATTCTTGGCTATATGATTATTTCACTTATTATCGTTTTCAGAAAACAAAACCCAGCTGAAGTCGAGTCCGATGAGCGAGACAGCCTGATTAAGAAAAAAGCGGTTTCCGTTTCCTTTGTTGCGGTTTGGCCATTATTAGTTGTCGCAGGTTTTATTGCCACGCGCATAGTTGGAGATGATGGCTCGATTCCTGTCAGCCTTTTACCAATTATTCATATAGGCGTATTCCTCGTTATTATGCTGATATATCCTGCTGCCATTCTGGTTCAGTATGGCTTGGGAGGCAAGAATGGCAGCCAATAATATCACCAATCAGATTCGCAAGCTGCGATTCGAAAACGACCAGATGACCCAGCAGCAGTTGGCGGATAAGGCAGGGGTTACCCGCCAGACTATCATCGCAATCGAAGCAGGAAAATACGCCCCATCCCTGACCCTTGCCTTCAAAATCGCGCAAGCCTTCAACGCGCCCCTCGAAGCGGTCTTCGAGTATAAAGACAGCCAATCGTAATTTGCTGCTCGTTACGGCCCCCCAGCTTTTTTGATAGCAGATTCACTTTAACACGATTCAAAATACCATCAAAACACATATATCACCAGAAATCACACCGGATGTTAGATAATTTGTGAATTTTTTAAGAATTTTACTAAAAATATCACAAAAAGCTTGACTTTTGTTGTGTTGTATGTTAAAATGTCAGTATGTTAATAGAATATCTAACACTAAATGGGATTGTACGGCGGTTTTGGGGCCATTCGGCTATGCTGCCGCTTCGCCGAGGACAGGTTGCGGCCTGTGGTAATGGTAAAAATTTTGAAAAAATGAGGCTAAAAGCGAAAATAAGTTTTACAAACGTCCGATAACATAGAGAATAGCAGCCTATAATCGAGGGGGGCACGCTACCTGAAATGGGGCGGGCCGAAAATCGAATCAGCCTACGAATGGGCTAACTAATTCTATGGATGGGGGACAGTTCAATGCAAACATTTCACAAGAATATTCGCCCGGATAGTTTGCGGGCGAGAACCAGTTATCGCGACAGGGTCGATTTGCTTCACAGCAGGGTCGGGCTGCTGACCGGCAAGGACAAGCTGCTGATGACGATGTATCTGAATAACGGCAACAGCTTCAGGCAGATGGCACGGCTAATCGGCGTCAACGAAGGCACCGTGGCCCGCAGGATTCGTAAAGTTACAAAGAGGCTGCTCGACGGCGAATACGTGACCTGTCTGCGGCACCGCGAAAAATTCACCAGTATCGAGCTTGCCATTGCCAGAGAGCACTTTCTGGCGGGCATGTCAATACGCAAAATAGCGGCCAGGCGAAAGACCACCTACTACAATATTCACGCGACCATCAAAAAGGTACGGCGGATTATCCGGACAACGGACGAACACGGAGCGAAACAACCGCGCCAAAGCGTATGCCAAAGCGCGTAAGCGATGGGGGGCGGGAAACAGTCTGCATAGGATGCGAATCAACATTTGAATTTAACAAACCATCAAAGGATACCGCTGTGAAGAGCTATAGTCTTTCAAAACGATTTGAATGGTCAGGCGCAGTGACCGACAAGGTTGGCCAGACGATGCGGATGTTCGGCCTGACGGTTGAAGCGGTAAGCGAAAAGAGCGTTACCCACGAATGCACTCTTGATATAGCCGACGGTGACATTGTATACATCACAGGGCCAAGTGGTTGCGGCAAGAGTGTATTGCTGGCAGAACTCGAAAAGGCAATTCCCGCTTCGCAAAGAGTCAACCTTGCGCAGATTGACCTGCCCAGCGACAAAACCGTAATCGACTGTATTGACGGCGACCTGGTGCACGGTCTTCGGCTGTTGAGCTATGCCGGCCTGAATGACTGTCTGTGCATTCTCAATTCGCCGGCACATCTAAGTGACGGGCAAAAGTACCGCTTTCGCCTGGCGATGGCACTGGCAGCGGGAAAGAAATTTATCTTTGCCGATGAATTCTGCACAAACCTTGACCGCATCACCGCATCTGTAATTGCCTGGAACATCCAGAAGTTTGCCAAAAGAAACAAAGTGACATTCGTCCTTGCCGCCAGCTACAACGATATTCTCGCCGACCTTGCCCCGGATGTGATTGTCAGCAAAGAAATCACCGGTCCGGCTGAGGTTGTTTATAAACACAGAAAAAGAAACATAGATGCAAAGTTGTAGTGTCATTAAAAACTTAAAAGTCGTTCCTGGTTCTCGCAGTGACTATCAGAAACTGGCCCGGTTCCATTACCGTGACAGTCACTTAGGGGTATACGCGGCGATTTTCAAGCTGCAGGTCGGGCACAGCTGCTGGAAAATCACTGCCGGCGTCATAGTCTATACGATGCCCACTACCGGCCTTGAGATGCGTAATATTGCCACCGGCAACGTATTTGCAGGCCTCGACAGGGCAACAGGACTTTCGCTTATCAACAAAAACATCCGCTGTATCAGCCGGGTGGTTATCGAACCCAGATTTCGCGGCCTGGGCCTGGCTGTCAGGCTGGTACAGAAGACAATGCCGTTGATGAAGACACCGATTATCGAGGCATTGGCTGTAATGGGCGCGGTCAATCCCTTTTTTGCAAAGGCTGGTATGAAAGCTTATACCGCAGGCCAACCCGCCCGATGCACACAACTTATCGAGGCTCTGAGTCTGGTCGGCATTGAAGAAAAAGATCTGGTCGAGGTACGAAAGGTGCACAGAAAAATCCAGCGGCTCCAGGGCCGCCGCGCCCGGTTTGTCGAATCTCAAATTCACCGTTTTCTGCAAAGCTACGGTAAAAGACGCTTGTTGCAACCCGGTCTTGAGCGAACACAGTTTGTACTGGGCAAACTCACCGCACGGCCGGTTTACTATATATGGTTCAATCCCGAAATGAAATTACTGACAGATTAAGATGGGGGAAGATTCTATGACAAATTCTGTACGGTCTGTTGCTTTGGACAGACTCATTGCTCACCCGGACAATCCCAACAAGATGAGCGCAGCCACCTTTGCCAAGCTGGCCCGTAACATCGAGCGGACCGGCCGATACGAGCCTATCATAGCTCGGCTGCACCCGCAAAGAAAAGACTGTTACCAGATAATCAACGGCCATCACCGTTGCAAGGCTTTGGCAAAGCTGGGCAAGACAAAAGCAGATGTTGTGATATGGGACGTTGATGACGACCAGACCGATATTCTGCTTGTCACTCTCAATCGCCTTGCCGGCGCAGACGAGGTGGGCAAAAAGCTTGCACTGCTGCGAAGACTGAATAAGAAAACCGAGTTCGACCAGCTTGCAAAACTTTTGCCGCAGACAAAGAAACAGCTTCAACAGTTGGCGAATCTAAAAAGACCCGACATTCTCGCGGCCACAGAGGTAAACCCACTGGCAACGCCTCTGGTGTTCTTTGTCGACGATACTCAGAAGCAGATTATCGACAATGCTTTGGCGATGGTACAGGTCGAAGAAAAAAAGTTAACAAAGGCTGAAAAAAACACAGCAGCACTTATAAAAATTGCTCAACACTTTCTTAACCAGTGAGAGGTAAAAATGAATAAACAGCATCCAGCAGAAAATGGCAGGAATCAACACTCCAGAAAACAGTTAATGCCCAGACAGCTGGCCGTGATAGACGATATATTCAGTGGCCAGTTGGAGGAGGCTGCGGTTCTGGCCCGACATAAAATCCGCAGGACTCTTTACGACAAATGGCTGGCCGACGAGCGTTTCATCGCCGAATTCGACCGGCGAATCGCATGGCTGTATCGTCAAAGCCAAGCCCTTATTGCAAGCTATACCCGCCTTGCGGCGGCCAAACTCGTCGAGCTGACCGGCTCCGACAAAGAAGAGACCGCCCGCAAGGCCTGCCTGGATATTATCACAATGTCGTCGGCCGAGACTGAGCCTGCCGCGCAGAACGCCGAGTCACAGCAATCATCTGGGCCGCAGCTTTCAGAATCAATGGCCAGCCGACTACTGGCCGCTCTGGCACAAACAAAGGAGGAATGAAGAACAATGATTACTACAACAGGCAATCTTAATCTCGAAAAGGCGGCGGGTCTCTATTCTTGGTTGCGGCGCAAAAGGCCGGTAACAAAACAGGACCTGAAAAACTACGTCAAGGTCTTTCTTGGACTCGATGTCACTGACAAAAATATCTGCGACGAACACAACAGCCCGATGGACTATCTTTGGCACAGCTTTGCTGCTGACTTCGAATCCGGCCAAAGACCAAACGCCGACGCAATCGTCTGGGCCAATCGTGGAGGCGGCAAAACGAAATTGGCTGCTGTCGCTACGCTGCTGGACTGTATCTTCAAACCCGGCTGCCAGGTACGAATCCTCGGTGGTTCCGGCGAGCAGGCCGGCAGGATGTATGAGTACTTGAACGACTTTTTACGCAACGGCTTCGACGATTTTCTTTCAGGCACAGCCCTTAAAGGCAAATGCCGTTTTGTCACGGATGCTGCGGTCGAGGTCCTGACCCAATCCGCCACAAGTGTTCGCGGCCAGCACATACAAAAGCTTCGCTGTGACGAGGTTGAGCTTTTCGACCCTGATGTTTTCGCTGCCGCCAAGTTCACAACCCACAGCACGGACAATCTTACCGCAGCGATGGAGGTTATCAGCACGATGCATCGACCTTACGGCCTGATGCAAAAGATTGTATCATCAGCGCAGCAGAATGGCACAGCCGTCTTTAAGTGGTGCATCTGGGAGGTGATTGAAAAATGCACCGACAGGAGTTGCTCGCGATGCCCGTTGTCAAGTGACTGCGGCGGAAAGGCAAAACGCGCAAATGGGTATCTCAAAATTAACGACTGTATAACCCAGATGCGACGGGCGAGCAGGGCCGGCTGGGAATCGGAGATGCTCTGCAAAAGGCCGAGCCTGGAGAACGTTGTTTTTGACCAGTTCGACCCGGATGTTCACGTAAAATCCATCGATTACAACCCGAATCTGCCTTTGTACAGGGCGCTTGATTTTGGCTTTGTAAATCCGTTTGTCTGCTTGTGGATTCAGGTCGACGGCGAAGGTGTTGTGCGCGTGATAGACGAATATGTTCGAAGCAGGGCAACGATTGACATTCACGCCGCCGAAATCATCAGCAGGACGCCCGGTGATGAAAGCCGGGTAACAGCGACCTTTTGTGACCCGGCAGGTGCCGGCGTAAACGATGTCACCGGCACAAGCGCCGTAAAACAATTGCGCGAACTTGGTATTGCTACCAGGTCCAGACCCAGCCGAATCCTGGTGGGCATCGAGCTTGTCCGCCGGGCCATCCGGGCCGGCGACCAAAAGTGCAGGCTAATAATCTCGCCGGTGTGCAGCCGACTCATAGAAGCGATGCAGTGTTATCATTATCCGGAAAATTCGGCGGGGGCGGGGGAACTGCCGCTAAAGGATGGCGTCTACGACCATCCGATAGACGCGCTTAGGTATTTCTTTGTCAACTTTAGTCGTCCTCGCAAAGCCGTCACAAGGCGGTATTGAAGATACTGGTTTTGCGAGAGGAAAATCGGCGCATAAAAAAAGACAGGGTCGAACGCGGAGAGGAGAGAAAGAAAGGAAATAACGCTCGACCCTGCAATACGTTAACTTTATTGGGTTATACAGGAGTTACCAAAGAATGTTCGCAAATCCTTTACCACGAATTATCAATCATTTTAAAAAAATTGGGCTGGGGTCGGGAGGGAGAGAAGAGGAATCAATAACCCCAGCCCGTGGTCTGGTATAAAGCCTTTACGGCTTTAATGTCTGTATCGGTTTTAACTTATAAAAAAACATGGGCTAGGGTCGGGAGGGAGGAAGAGGAATTAAAACCCTAGCCCGTAGCTCTATTTCATCCTGACTTACGATCTGGACACTCAAAAGGTTCGTTTTCATCAAGAATTGACGCGACAATTCCCAACTCTCCCCGCATAGGAGTCAAAACACCCTCAAGCCAAGCCGTATAAACAATGAAAATAGTACTATAGTGCGAAAAACTTACATGGCAAGCAAAAAAACGCCGGATTAGAAGATTTTTTGCATTATTTTTAAAAACCCCCCGGTTTTCTCAGTGCCAATCCCGAATTTGTTTTGCCACAGACAGCATAGACCTGAGAACTCGGCTCCATTTCCGCCGGTAGCAACATATAGAGGCCGCTAAACTGGCCAAAGCAGCAGATTCGGATATTATCTTATATTATTGACGAGACAGCCGTATTAGGCTATCCTGACCGTCTGAAAAATCGGAGATTGACAGGATTTTTGCCTGCGGCTTTTTTTCTGCGCCAAGGGCAGCAGAATTAGAGAGACTATCGCAATGCTTAAAAGGACAGATTCCTGCGGACAGCTTCGCACAAGTGACATCGGAAGAAAAGTAATTTTAAACGGCTGGGTCAACTCCTGGCGTGACCATGGCAATTTGATATTCATCGACATAAGGGACAGATACGGCCTGACACAACTTGTCTTTGATTCTGAAAACCACCCGAAAGCCCACAAAGTCGCAGAGACGCTTCGCTGCGAATGGGTAATCGCCGCTCGTGGCAAGGTCCAGGAAAGAGGCGAGGAAAACCCAAAGCTGCCTACCGGAAAGATAGAAGTGGCGGTTGAGCAAATCGAAATTATCAACGTCGCTAAAACACCGCCGTTCGAACTCGATTGCGCCGAAGATACCAATGAAGAGCTTCGATTAGTCAACCGGTTCCTCGACCTGCGAAGGCCCGAACTTCAACATAAGTTAGAAGTCCGCCACAGGGTAGCCAAGTTTGTGCGCGACTATTTAGATCACAAGGGTTTCTGGGAAATCGAGACGCCGATGCTGGCAAAGAGCACGCCCGAAGGCGCAAGGGATTTTCTTGTGCCAAGCAGACTTGTGCCCAACGCCTTCTATGCACTGCCTCAATCGCCGCAATTGTTCAAGCAGATTCTGATGATTGGCGGTTACGATAAATACTTCCAGATAGTGCGGTGCTTTCGTGATGAAGACCCACGGGCTGACAGGCAGGCCGAATTCACACAAATCGATGTCGAGATGAGCTTCGTTGATGCCAATGATGTTATGGGTGTCAACGAAACAATGATAGCAAAAATCTGGAGGCTTATGCTCGATGTTGATGTGCAGGTACCGATGCGGCGAATGACCTACGAAGAATCGGTAAGAGATTACGGCATAGACCGGCCGGACCTGCGATTCGATATGAAGCTCAAAGATATCTCCGATATTGCAAAAGAGGCCACGTTCAAGGTCTTCACCGGCACCGTCGAAAAAGGCGGTATTGTAAAAGGACTTTGCGCACCCGGTGCCGCGACGTATTCCCGCAGTGACATCGAAAAGAAGCTGACAAGCTTTGCGGCTGACTACGGGGCCAAAGGTCTGGTATGGATGAAGGCGGGCAGCGAAAACGGTCAAGTGACGCTGACCGGCCCGGCCACAAAATTTTTCACCACCGAACAGCTTGACCAGATAATCGAGCGATTCGACGCAAAAGACGGAGACCTGCTGTTGTTTGTCGCAGACAGCGAGAAGAACGCTAACAAGGCCCTGGCTCCACTACGGTGCAAGTTAGGTCGGGACTTGAAGCTCTATGACGAAAACGCCTTTGAATTCGTCTGGATTACAGGCTTTCCATTGTTCGAGTGGAACGAGGGTGAAAAGCGTTACGATTCTCTGCACCATCCGTTTACCGCTCCGGTGCCGGAGCATATCGAAAGGCTGGACACCGACCCGGGCAACATTACCTCACAGGCCTACGACCTTGTCGTCAATGGCTCAGAAATTGGTGGCGGCAGCATTCGTATCCACGACCCGAAGATGCAGCAGAAAGTATTTGACCTGCTCAATATCTCAAGACAGCAATCCAAACAGCAGTTCGGGTTTTTCCTGAATGCCCTGGAATACGGCACCCCGCCGCATGGTGGAATTGCGTTCGGTCTGGACAGGATAATAATGCTGCTGACAGGCACTGAAAACATAAGGGACGTAATCGCGTTTCCAAAAACCCTGCGAGGCCAGTGCCTGATGAGCGATGCGCCGAGCGAAGTAGACCCCAAACAGCTTGACGAGCTTAGTCTCAAAACCCAAAAGCACTCACACGCTGCCGAACCCGGGCCCGACGAAAAAGAATAATCGCAGTGCCGATAGGTTAGAGTTTATGCGAACCAGTTTCAGATACATTTTGCGAAAGACATTGAAGTTTCTGCGGCTTTGGCCGCTTTCATTAGCTGAAAAGTGCAGACTGGCCTTTGGAGCGGCTGTAATTTTTACGCTCGCTATTGCCCTTCTTATTCCTTACGTCTGGATGAACAAGCTTACCACAAAGGCCTCACTCGATGCCGGCCGGGCCAGGTCCCAGACCCTGCTGCGTCATCACTTTCGGCTAAAACACAACGGTCAAACACCCCTTCCCGAACTGGGCAATGCCGGCGCCGAAATCGAGGCCAACAACGTCGAGATACGCTGGGTCCGGTTTGTAAAGGAAGCCGAAGAGCAACTCGACGCTCTGACCGACACACAGAAACAAATGATAGAATCCCTCGAAACCAACACGGGCAGAGACGATGACATTGTCTGGACCAAAGAAAACCGAATCCAGACGAGCAATTATGTGCGAATCTTCAGGGCAAATGACAACTGTATCAGCTGCCACAACCCGCAGGGTTCAGCCAAGGCGTTCGGCCTGAACGAGTCAATAGGAGCGGCGGTCATTCGAAGCCCAGCCGGCCAAATCAGCAAAATAATTCTTATGAACAGGGTCTGGATAGCCCTTGCAGGCTTGATTGGCGGTGCCGGTGCGATAGTCGCCTTTTATATGATAACCCAGCGGGTGATATTGCGTCCCATTCGCCAGCTTAGGGGCCTTGTCAACAATGTCGCCGATGGCAACCTCGATATAAGAAGTTCAATCAGAACAGGCGATGAATATGAAAGGCTCGCTGACGCCTTTAACCACATGCTCGATGGCCTGCAAAGCGGACAGGAAAAGCTCCGGGAAGCTAACAAACAACTCGATGCCAAGATAGCTGAGCTTTCCGAACGAAACATCGAGTTGTTCAAGGCCAACAAGGTAAAAAGTGAGTTTCTGGCCAACATCTCGCACGAGTTCAGAACACCTCTCAACGCCATACTCGGCTTTGCCGAGATACTGCGGGAAAAGCCGGGCCTGTTAAAAAAAGAAAAGGGTCGAAAGTATACAGAGAACATTATCGCCGGCGGACAAAGACTACTGCACATGATCAACGACCTGCTGGATCTGGCGAAGACCGAGGCCGGCAAAATGAAACTGCGAATAGAAAAGGCTACTGTGCAGCAGTTGTGCGAGGCCCTGATAGCGTCTTTTTCACTGATTACAAAGGACAAAAAAATTAAGGTAAAGCTGGCGGTAGACAAAGATATTCCGATACTGACCACAGACGTGAGCAAGGTCCAGCAGATTTTGTATAATTTTCTAAGCAACGCGGTAAAATTCACACCGCAGCGCGGCAAAATTGAGATTCGAGCGACAATGATAGACGAAAAGTCGCTGCGCCTGGCGGTCTCCGATACCGGCTGTGGAATCGCTGAAGCCGACAAGGAAAAAATATTCGAAAAATTCCGCCAGGCCGATGGCTCCATTACCCGCAAATCAACCGGCTCGGGCCTGGGACTTGCAATCTGCAGAGAGTTGGCCGCTATGCTCGCTGGTACCATCGGTTTAGAAAGTAAAGTCAACGAAGGTGCGACCTTCTGGCTTGATATTCCCATCACTCTCACTTCGGAACAGAACGAAAAGTAAACGAAAGATAGTCAAGAGGAGTAAAAAGATATGAGAACTCAAAGCCAGGTACGTCAAGCAACCATCGTATTACTGTTCGCAGCTTTTATTCTCTTCACTGCCGGCTGTGCAGCGAATACCGGATTAAGACGAACGATATGTCTCGACGGCACCTGGCAAATCGCTCAAGGCACGATGGCTGATATTCCGGACACTTTCGCACACAAGGTCCCCGTTCCCGGCCTTGTCGATATGGCAAGTCCGGCTTTTGACGAGGTCGGCAAAAAAAGTGAATTGCGGCAGGCCTTCTGGTACCGCCGAACATTCAAGCTCGATGGCCCCGTTCCCGGAGTTGCTCTGTTAAAAATTCATAAAGCAAAGTTCGGCACAAGAGTTTTTCTCAACGGCCAATACGTCGGCGAGCATCTGCCCTGCTTTACACCAGGTATATTTGACGTCAGCCCTTATCTTAAGGCAGCAGGCGCAACCAACCAGTTAATCGTACGCATCGGCGCGTCGCGCGATACGGTTCCTAAAACCGTTCCTACCGGCCATGACTACGAAAAGAGCCTTTACATCCCCGGTATTTACGATTCGGTTGAACTGATCCTCTCCGAAACGCCTCACATTGTAAATATCCAAACCGTCCCCGATATTGACAAGGGTAGTGTTCGCGTTGTTGCCGAAGTCGCCAATATCGGCCAGGCCCGCCGGGTAACCCTCGCCTGCAAAGTGCGCGAGGTCTCTACCGGCCGAATTGTCGCATCAGGAAAAAGCCCGCCGTTGCGCATCGAATCGAATCAGCAGCAAACGTTCGATTTTAGTCTTCAAATCGAAAACTGTCACCTCTGGTCGCCCGAGGACACTTTTCTCTATGAGCTACAGGCCGATACCGGCGCAGATACAATGAAGGTCAGGTTCGGCATGCGCTCATTTCGGTTTGACAACAAATCAGGCTTTGCCGTCCTCAACGGCAAAACCTATTACCTTCGGGGCACCAACGTCTGCATACATCGCTTCTTCGAGGACTCTGCACGAGGTGACAAGCCCTGGCGAAAAGAATGGGTACGAAGGTTACACAGAAAATTTCGCAGTATGCACTGGAATTCGATTCGCTATTGCATAGGTTTTCCGCCCGAAATGTGGTACGACATCGCCGATGAAGAAGGACTCCTGATTCAGGACGAATATCCGTTTTGGGATGAGAAAGAACATATCAAAAGCGACCAGCTTATCACCGAATACACCGAATGGATGCGCGAGCGATGGAATCATCCCTGCGTTGTCATCTGGGACGCCCAGAACGAGACCATCACACCGGAAACCGCCAAAGCTATCAATGCCGTGCGCGGTTTGGATCTCTCGAACCGCCCTTGGGACAACGGCTGGTCACCGCCGGCAGGGCCAAACGACCCCGTCGAGAACCACTACCCAACATCTTCAGTGGTCCAAAAGGGCGACAGGTCTGGCTTAGCCGGGCTGGCTAACCATCACAAAACCCCGCGCACCTGGCGGGTCAATTTTGAAGGCAGGGCAATCATTATAAATGAGTACTGCTGGTTTTGGCTCAACCGCGACGGAACGCCGACAACACTAACGAAAAAAATCTACGATAAGCACCTTGGCCCTGACGCATCAGTCGAACAAAGACGGAAAACTTATGCCCGCTACCTGGCGGCACTGACCGAATTCTGGCGGTGTCACCGCAGTATTGCCGGCGTGCAGCATTTCTGCGGCCTGGGTTACTCCCGGCCCGATGGGGCCACCAGCGATAACTTCATCAATGTCGAAACTCTCGACTTCGAGCCGAATTTCGAAAAATACGTACGCGATGCCTTTTCGCCGGTCGGTTTGATGATAGATTTCTGGGCGCAAACCCTTGAGGCCGGGACCGTGCGAGATTTTGCCGTTGTGGTTATCAATGATTTAAATAAAGATTGGAAAGGAGCGGTAAGGCTGCGTATAGTCGCCGGAAACGAAACGCTGTTTGAGCAGTCAAAGAATTGTGTTGTTGCAGGTCTGGGCGAAAGACGCTTATTCTTCAAAGGCAAGGTGCCCGACAAGACTGGAAAGTATCAACTAATAGCAGAACTAATTAACCAAGACGGCCAACGGGTTCGCAGCCCAAGAGACTTTGAAGTCATCAGTGCCAAATCAGAATAGGAGTGCTCGTTATGGATGCAAAGTCAGGCAGCAATGTTAATGCAAACAGTAATATGACATCCAGAGAGCGTGTGCAGGCAGTTCTCAACCATCAGCCCACAGACCGTGCCCCCGTAGACCTGGGTGGTACCCATTTCAGTGGCGCGCACGTCAGTGTCATTACGGCCTTGCGCCGAGCGCTTGGTCTGGGCACCGAGCCTGTCAAAGTCACAGACCCTTATCAGATGCTCGGCGAAGTTGACACCGACCTGCGCGACGCCCTTGGAATTGACGTCGTAATGCTGCCGGGGCACAGAAATATGTTCGGTTTTGCCAACACCGGCTGGAAACCATGGACGACGTTTGACGGAACGAATGTGCTTGTACCGGAAAAATTCAATACTATACCTGAGCCTAACGGTGACATCCTCCAATATCCCCAGGGCGACAAAGCAGTTCCAGCCTCTGGCCGTATGCCGAAAGGCGGGTTCTATTTCGATTCGATTATTCGCCAGGGCCCTATCGATGACGCTGCGCTGGACCCGGCGGACAATCTCGAAGATTTCGCTCCTCTAAGCGACCAGGCTCTGGAGATTTACCGACAGCAGGCAGACGACCTTTACGAAAATACCGACCTCGCAATCACTGCTGCAATGCCCGGCACCGCCTTCGGTGACATCGCGTTAGTGCCGGCTCCATTTATGAAAAATCCTAAAGGCATACGTGACATCGAAGAATGGTACATCAGCACTGTGGCAAGAAAAGATTATATTCACCAGGTCTTTGCAGGCCAGGCCGAAATTGCTATCGAGAACCTGAAGCGAATCTACCAGGCGGTGGGCAACAAGATACAGGTAGCCATCATGGACGGCACTGACCTGGCGGCCCAGGACAGACTCTTCTGCAGCCCGCAGGCTTACGCCCAGCTTTACCTGCCCTATGCCAAAAAGGTCAACGACTGGATACACGCCAACACGCAATGGAAAACAATGAAGCACTGCTGCGGGGCCTGCGAACCCCTGATTGAACGATTCGTCGAGGCCGGCTACGATATCCTGAATCCCGTTCAGTGCTCTGCTAAAGGGATGGAACCGCAGACGCTTGTTGACAGGTACGGCCAGGCAATCGTATTCTGGGGTGCGGGCGCCGATACACAACAAACCCTTCCTTTCGGCACGCCCGACGAGGTCCGCAGCCAGGTTACCGAAAGAGTTGAGATGTTCAGCCGGAAAAACGGTTTTGTTTTTGGTACGATTCATAACATTCAATGCAATGTGCCAACCGAAAATGTGCTGGCAATGTTCGAAGCACTCGGCAGAAAAATACACTGTCAATAATTAGGAGACGTTTATCATAAAACAGCGAAATATTTTTACCTATGCATCGTTTGTCCTGATGGCCCTTGCTTTGGGCGTGGTGTCATTTTCAATCAATGCCGAAGCCAAAGACAAACCTGCCGAAGGCGAAATCCGTCTCATCGTCAGGGGCGACGACATCGGCTCTTGTCATGCTGCCAACGTTGCCTGTATAGAATCATACCGCGAAGGGATTATGAGAAGCGTCGAGGTGATGGTCCCGCCGCCCTGGTTCGAGGAGGCCGCCAAAATGCTGCGCGAAAATCCCGGCCTGGACGTCGGTATTCACCTGACACTCAACAGCGAATGGGAAGGTTATAAGTGGGGGCCGGTACTGGGCAAATCTGCGGTGCCGAGCCTTGTCAACAAGGACGGCTACTTCTATTCTCAGAAGAGCCCTCGTAAAGGTTTTCCACCCGGTATGAGTTTTACCGAAGCCGACCCGAAGATTGAAGAGGTTGAAAAAGAGCTAAGGGCGCAAATCGAATTGGCCCTGAAAAAAATACCGCAGGTAAGCCATCTTTCTAATCACATGGGCACGGCCACTTGCACACCCGAGTTGAGAGCAATGGTCGAGAAGTTGGCCAAAGAATATAACCTGTCAATGGGTGTGCCCGGCTTAAAAAGGGTTGGCGCCTGGGGCGGCCAGGTCATATCAAATAAAGAAACGGCCTTTATAGAAATCCTCGAGAACCTGACGCCCGGCACATACATATTTGTGTTACATCCCGGCCTTGATGTACCGGAGATGCAGGCATTGTGGCATATCGGCTATCGCAATATTGGTACCAGAAGGGCCGCAGATACCGCGGTGTTCACAAGCCAAAAAGTCAAAGATGTCATCAAAAAAAGAAAAATAAAACTGATAAACTACACAGACTTAAAGAAAAATAAACCTTAACCTTAAATCTTATAATAAGGAAAATGACAGTGTTATTTTATACAGCGATAAATTGTATGGATGGCCGGGTACAGTTGCCGGTAATCAGCTACCTTAAAAAACGCTTTGATGCGCAATACATAGACGTTGTCACCGAGCCCGGGCCCGTTGCCTATCTTGCAGACCAGGCCGATTCGGCCAGGGTTAACTCGATTACACAGCGGATAGATATCTCAATTAAAAAACATAACTCTTGTGGAATCGCGATCGTGGCCCATTATGATTGTGCGGGCAATCCCGTCCCCAAGACAAAACAACTTGAGCAACTTGAACAGGCGGCCAGGTTCCTGACGCAGCGCTATCCCGATGCGAAAGTTATTGGCCTGTGGGTCGACGATAAATGGTCCGTGAGCGAAGTCTGCTGAAACAACCTTTGTAAATGAGTGAGCATAATCTACAAAAACCTTTATTTTCCTTCGGCCTCCTGGCCGACGTTCAGTATGCCGAATACGAACCTAAGATAGGCAGGTACTTTCGTGATTCAGCCGCTAAACTGGCCGAATGTGTAAATGATTTTAATTCAAGAAACCTTGCCTTTGTAGTTCAGCTCGGCGACCTTATCGACAGTGACTTTGCCAACTTCGACAAAGTGCTTCCTGTTATTAAGCAATTACAAATGCCGACCTATCATGTGCTGGGCAATCACGATTTTGCCGTGCTGCAGGAACAAAAGTCTAAAGTGCCCCAAAAGATCGGCCTGAAAAACCCATACTATGATTTCACTTACAATCAGTGGCGATTTGTTGCCCTCGATAGCGGCGACATCAGTTTTTATGCAAACGACCCTGACAGCCCGAAGTATAAAAAAGCAGAAACTATACACCAGCAGTTAGCCGACAGCGAAGCTCCCAACGCAAAAACCTGGAACGGCGCCATAGATACCGACCAGATTGCATGGCTGAAAAATACCTTAAGCGCAGCTTCTGCCGTTGGCCAAAAAGTTGTTGTCTTTTGCCATGCGCCGTTTTACCCTGTAACTATGTATAACCTCTGGAATGACAGCGAGCTTGTCGAGGTCTTCGAATCTTGCGATTGTGTTGTGGCCTGCATCAGTGGCCACAACCATCATGGCAATTATGCAGAAAAAAATGGTATCCACTATCTGACACTTCGCGCAATGGTCGAAACCCCCGACGAAAACGCCTATGCGATTATCGAAGTCTACCACGACCGTCTGAAAGTCATCGGCTTCGGTGCGGAACCTGCCCGAGTCCTGAATATTGAAACAGTTTAATACCAGAAGGAGAAAGTAAATGGCAGACGAAAAAATAACAGTCCTGGCACAAATAAAAGCCAAGCCAGGCCGGGAAGAAAACCTGAAAAAGTTGGCTCTTGGTCTGGTCGAACCGACCCGCAAGGAAGCCGGCTGTATAAGTTACGACCTCCACGTTGATATCGCAAACAAAGCAAGCTTTATGTTCTATGAAAACTGGGAAAACAAATTTGTCCTCGATGAGCATATCCGGACTTCCCACCTGCAGAACTTTAAGGCCAAAGCCGACGACCTGCTGGCAGAACCACTTAACGTCACTATATGGAAAAAACTAAGCTAAAAGCTGCATTAAATCCAGGGAGTACTAAAATGGAATACGCGATAGGCAAAACAGGGCGAATAATAGCAGCCAGACTATTCGAAGGCGAAGACCTTTATGAGTGTATCGAAGGTATCGCTAAAAAGGAAAACGTCACCTCGGCTGCGGTTTTGATTACAGGCGGCCTGCGAAAAGCAAAAGTTGTTGTCGGACCAAAACAGGAAAAACCCAAAATCGTCGGCAACTTCAGGGATTTCGAAGGCCCGGGCGAAACCCTCGGCGTCGGAACCATATACTGTGACAATGAAGGGCCGAAACTGCATATACATACCGCTATCGGCAAAGGCGACCAGACTATGGTCGGCTGCCCACGCGGCGGAGCAAGTACCTTTTTGATACTGGAAGTGACGATAATCGAAATCGAAGGTTTAGCCAGTGCCGGCCGAAAGCCAGATGAAAACACCGGCCTGAACCTGCTGACATTCAAGTAGGTCCAGAGCCCTGGTCGCGCCGAATAACAGCAGTTCGACCGCTATTGTTGCGGATGCCGAAACATACAAAGGAAACCAGAATCAAAAACGCGCCCGCTAAAAACAGGACTGTCCGTCTTCTCGGCTCGATACATCGGTTCAGCCACTCTGGGATAGCAAGCTCATTCTCCTGACGGCGGGATTTTGCTTTCAAGACCCTACGGGCAGCCGCCAACTGTTCCGGCGTTACCTTCGGGTAAACCGTCTCGCCGTCTTTGCCCGGCTCTGTTCCCAGTACAGCCGGTGCGATACGCTTGGCAAAATTCGGGTCCTGCTCCAAATGCCGCAGCAGCGCGTCGTAATCTTTGTTTACCGCCTCCAGTCGAGCAACATTATGCTCAGCGGTCTTCAACAGTTGACGGTTTCGATAATGTTTGAGCAGCTCTCCGGTAAGTATCGCCGCGCACAGTGCCGCCGTCCCGATACTGAAAAAAACCATAAACAAAACCGTTCTCAGAAAATTCTGTTTACCCATAGCAAGACAAAACTTAGCAGTTTTTACCCGCCCGGTCAACTCTTTGAACACTTGTTTTGCATATCAATGTTCCAGATGTACCTGCCGGTTCTGTATATCACTACACACAGGCCCACCATGAACAGGATAAATACATAAATCAACGATTTTTCTATAAAGCCGGTACCGAAAAATGTTATCAAGCAGTTGAGTATAATAAACAAAGCTCTTATTTCGGTAGGGCCGGTGCGCAGATAGGTTATCTTGAACTCGCCCGTAGCACCAAATGCCAGAAATGAGCTTACCATAAGAGTCCCGTATGCCGGGACCATGAAAAAGACCAGCGCCTTATTCAAGCCTTCAAACAGAAACGTATAGCCTAAAAATACCGAGCTCATAAAGACAAAATCCAAAAGATGGTCCATATAGAACCCCCATTTGGGTATCCCGGTGTCTCTGTATCTGCCCAAAGCGCCGTCAAAACAGTCCGTAAACCACTGCAAAAACAGCATCAATGATGACAGCCAAAGCCAGTTCGGATTACCCCTGGCCAGGTACCCGAATACAATCAGGCCAACCGACCATGGTATGGTCGTCAACGTCAGATGATAACCCTCTATCCATGCCGGAAACTTCGAGACGGTACTGTCGATGAATTTCCTTTCGTATCGGGCTAATGGCGAGTTCAAAGGCAGCTTTTTATCGCCGGCAAAAGCCTGGTCACTCATTTTTTCTTCTCCTGTTTTTTCTTGAAGAGATCAAAGTCAAATATATTTTTCTTCTTTGGTTTTTTCAGCTTCACTGCCTCGTTGCCTTTTGCCAGAGTCAGACTTTTTTTCCAGTTCTCTTGGCCGGCCTCGGCACTTCTGGCAAAGCCATAATCCAATCCATTGTATTTGGTAAGTACCTGGTCACGTGCCTCCCAGTCCGACTTTCGATACCTGCCCGTAACCGTTGCGTAGTACCACCGATAGGGAAACTCATGTTCCTTGAAGATTGGGTCTATGGCTGTAATATCGACGTTGTGTGCTGCGGAAAGATTTTCATGCGTGGCTCGCAGCGTTATATCTTTTGTGTAATAATGCTCGGCCCACACAGCTTTTTCACTCTCAATGTCACCAAGAGTTGATTCTTCCCACCCAGGCGGCACGTATGCATCGAGAAAAGTCAAATGAATCTGCGAATCGCTCTCCTTGGCAATTGTCTCAGCGGCAGCATCGATCGCCCAGCATCCTGCCGAGTGTCCAATAAGATGTATATGGTCGAACTTTCGCCCTAATTTTGAAAGGGCCTTGCCAAGTCTTGGCCCTGCGATGTCCCGCGCATACTTGGCGGAGTCGACAGGGTTGACAACCGCCGCTCCACCTCGCCAGTCAAAATAACCACAGACCCATTCATTCGGGTCAACTTTTTTCATCAGCACCTGGGCCATTTCAGCCGGCCAGTCACTGCTGCCTTTGTCGAGCCATCCATGGGTTACTATCACCGCTTTTGTGCAGGACGCCGGTATTGTGACATTCGCCTCGACAATCACATTCGAATCAGCACTTACAGCCGGTTCGGTAATCACGTACTGCATGAAGAAATCGCCCTCATCGGCAATAGAAATAACCCCCGAAGCGTCTTTCGAAACCCTCACGCCCGCATCCAGCTTCTGGCCGAACCCGTAAGTACGCAAAAACTCGATAACTTTCTTCCGCGCATCGATATCGGCATAAATGCTGTCTACACAAAACACCGCCAACAAAAAAATTGACAGGTACAAAACTATTCTTCGCTTTACCATGATTTCATACCTTTTGCTTAAATCAAGAAGCTATACGTTTGAAAAGTTCAATTAATGCTTTTATTCCGCAATACTTTGCTCATCTCTATAAGAAACGCCCGTCTTATTGCATCGTAACCCCTGGAATTGGGATCTTCGATAATCAGACTGTACCAGAAATATGGGTCTTTGGGACGATAATGCTTACCCCAAAATTTCTTACAGTGTATGCCGTGTCCAAGAAAAAGATTATGAATATTGACCAAATGAACATTTTCATATTTGGTGGTGCAGCCCGAAATAATGTCATTATACGCTTTCAATATCTGCATAACGTCCGGCCACGAAGGCAGGCCGGTAACCCATGTATTTGTTTTTCCCGTACCATCGCTTGGATCATAGATATTAGCTAAAAAGATATAGCAGCCGCCGGGAAATTTTTTGTTGATATCAATAATCATTTGATTTAGACGTTTGTCAAACTTCTTAATCCATGGTTCAGCTTGGCCAAAACTAGCGCCGTACATTGCACCTTCCTTAGGCAGAGTCTTTCCATAGTTATGAATAAGATCATTGCCTCCGGTCGTTAGTACGACTATTCCCATCACGTCACGAGGTTGAACTTCCAAGTTTTGAATTTGGCTTTCGTGGGCAAATGAATTACTACCCGAAACAGCAATATTGCGCACCTTTAGATTTGGGAATACCTTTGAAAGATTCTTCCCCGCCATATCTGGACTGTCATCGGGTGGATTATTTACCAACCTGTTAAAATATGAGAACCCATCGCGCACGCCAAAGCCAGCGGTGATGCTATCCCCTATTCCAAGAAAAAGAACATTGTTTTTGCTCCAAATATGTTCGAAAGGTTCACTTTCTACCGTTAGACCAGCAGGGCCGTTTCCTTGTGATAGAAACAGATTAAAATATGCAAATGTCGTAACCCCAGTAGCAAAAAACCCGAAAGTGATCAGCAAAAGTACTACAATTCTTATGATAAACCTGCTTCTTGATTTATTCTTTTCTATTACTTTTTTCATATTTCCCCTTGTGAGCCAAACACACAAAAATCTGTCTCGAAACTAAACACTCTTTGCGTCCAACGCTATCTTTCGCAGTTTCAGGATATCGAGCTTGCCCGAGCCCAGTATCGGCATCGACTCCACCTTTACGTAATTATTGCGACGAGGTTTCCACATATTGGGCACATCGCTGCCAGCGATAATCTCACACAGCCTGTCGGCGTCACCTGCCTTTGCCAGATACAGAACAACCAGCTCTTCTCCTTTTCTATCATCGGGCACACTTGTCACCGCCACAACCTGTTCATCGGTATCAAGTCCCTGTTGATAAACCTCCTCTACACCCACGTGTGGTACCATCTCGCCGCCAATCTTGCTGAACCGTGACAGCCTGTCGGTAATAGTCAAAAACCCGTCTTCGTCAACCCTGCCAATGTCACCGGTGTTGTACCAGCCGTCTTTCAAGACTTCAGCTGTTTCTTTTTCCATCTCCAGATAGCCGGCCATGACATTAGGCCCTTTGACCATCAACAGCCCATCCTTGCCGACACCCAAAGGCTCGTGACTTTCCAAATCCACGACCTTAACAGCCACGCCCGGAATCGGATGACCTATGGATGCGTCCTTATTACCGATCTGCTGCACCTCTGGGCTTTTTGCGTCCGGCAGGTTCAGTGTCACCACCGGCGAAAGTTCCGTAGCCCCGTAGCCTTCCATGGGCCGAATCCCGAATTTCGCCTCGAAGGAATCGGCGACACGCTGTTTGAGCTTCTCAGCGCCGACAACCGCGTACCTGAGGCTCGCGAAATCTTCTTCTTTGGCCTTTCTTGTATAATTAAGCAGAAACGTCGGCGTTCCAAAAAGCAGTGTCGAGCGATTCTCCCGTGCCATTTTCGCCACCGTCGCGCCATCGAGCGGATTGGCACAATAGCTGGCAGAAACTCCGCTCAGCAGCGGCAGCCACAGCGTACAGGTATACCCGAACGAATGAAAGAAAGGAAGCACCGCGCAAATGTTATCGTCCGGCCTTATTCGAAACACCATCCTCGTTGCCTCGGTATTGAACAGGATATTGTGATGGCTCAGCATAACTCCCTTAGGTGTGCCGCTGCTGCCGGAAGAATAAATGACCGTCGCCAAATCGTCGGCACAGAACCCGCGCGCATTTGCCAGAATTTTTCGAGGTACCAGCCGAGCCGCAAGATACGCCTTGATTTTAGACCCTGATGTGACGTTCTTGACAATGTCTTCAAGGTAAATAGTGCCGGGCAGCGATTCAAGGTTTTCCAGTTTTTCTATAAACCTGCGCGACGAAATAACGCATTTTATGCCGCATTGATTGATGGCCAACGCCCTGGCTTGTTTTGAAGCGACATAATTCAGATTGACTGACACTTTGCCGAGCAGTGCGACCGCCAGATTTGCCAGCACGCCGCCTGCCGATGGCGGCAGCAAAATTCCTACCTTTTCCTGGCCGTCTGTAATAGGCGCTATCTGTCGGCTTAACGCAACCGCGCTGGCAAGTGTCTGGCCATAATTTAAGCGCTTGCCCCCAGAGTCTGCAATACAGTGCCTCGACCAGTTCTTGCGGGCGGTTTGGACAAAATGATCACCCAAAGAACGTCGGCTCGATTTTAAGCTGTCAAAATAATCGCACGAAAGCTCGGTAACCCTCTGGTGTATCTGGCTCGCTGTCGAATCTGACGGCATCGGTTTTCCAAAATGCACTGAGACCGGATATGGGAACTTCTTGGGTAATGTCGCCAAAGGCTTTCCGTAATAATAACTGAATATGCTGCCCCAGGCACCGCCGATATAGACAGGGACGATTTCATACTTACTGCCTTTGGTGATACGCTCGAAGCCCCCCTTAAAAGACCGCAGCATACCATTGCGGGTCAGCGCGCCTTCGGCAAAAACACATACCATAAAACCTTCATCCATCGCGGCCCTGGCCTGCCTGAGCGAGGCTATTAGCTTTTTGGGCGGGTCACTCGCGGATATCGGTATAGCTTTCATCAATCTGCAAATCGGTCGCAGCCATTTCTTGTTGTAAAACCCTCGTTCCATAACAAAGCGAATCCGCCTTTGCTGCGTTGCGCCAATAAGAAGCGCATCCACCCACGAGACATGATTGCAGACCAGCAGCACGCTTTTGTCGGCAGAGACGTTTTCAATACCTGCGACTTTAATCCGGTAGCAAATCCTTGTAAGCAGCACAAAAAGCAGCCGCACTAAAAAGTCCGGCAGCAATACTATCGTTACAATAGACAGAGCCAGTGTAATGCTGCCGAGTATGAGAAACATACCAGCCGCAGAGACCCCCAGAACATCGCTGCACAGATAAATCAACCCGGAAGCTAAAAGTACGCCGACCCAACCCAAAAAACTCGATGCCGCCAGAACCTGGCCCCGCCGCTTCTTCGGACTGCGAAGCTGCAGGAAGGCGTGAACCGGGACAATGTAAAACCCGCCGCTCAGGCCCATAAAAAATATCAATACATAGGCCGCTGTTTTGTTGTCTCCGATTAACCCCAGGCCTATCGCACAAAGAGTCAGGCCCCACGCGCCTAACGGAACCATACCGAACTCTACGTTGCGTCCCGACAATCTGCCCGCCCCATAGGCCCCCAGTCCTATCCCGATCGCAACAAGAACAAACAACTGGCCGCTGCTTTCGTTGCTCATACCAAGTTGTTGAATGCCGTACGGAATCAGGTTGGCATAAATCAAAGCGCCAATCAGCAGGAAATACGCCGAGGCAAAAACTGTTATAAGCAGGTATCTGTTTCTGCGAATAAGCCAAAGCGTCCGCCAGATGTCCCGCACGAAAAATAAAGATACCTTCCTCTCAGCTCCTGCCGCGGGCGTCTTACCGACCCCGAAACTCACCGTAAATCCGACCAATGCGATAGCAATACATACCATCGCCGACAGAACGAAGTTGCCGCCCGTAATTTGCAACAGGACCGTAGCTGATGCCGTGCCCAGGATAATCGCCAGATAAGTCAATGCCTCTAATATGCCGTTTGCCCGCGAAAGTTGCGGCTGGTCTACCAGTTCCGGGACAATGCCGTATTTGCAGGGCCCAAAGAACGCGCTTTGCATCGCCATCATAAACAGTACCACATAAAGCCCGACAACGCTTCCAAGCATAAAGGCCGCACAACCGACCACCATCACCACAATTTCTGCAAGCTTTACCAAAACGATAATATTGCGCTTACTGAAAGAATCAGCTAACTTACCAGCCAGCGCCAGAAACAGCAAAAACGGAACCACAAACACTGCCCCCGCCGTCGCCATAACATTACTCGCCTGCCCCTGGCCCTGCACTCCAATCAAAAACAATATCAAAAGCAGCTTGAAAAGATTGTCGTTAAACGCCCCTAAAAACTGCGTCGCATTAAGCCATCTAAAAGAAGCACTAAGTTTTGTTTTTGCGGTGTCCATAACAAATTTCTTATAAATCAAAACCAAGTCAAGTACGTTTTTCCCTTATCATGAACTATTGAATCAGAATATATATCACGGCAATAATACTTACATCTGCTGCTATATGAGATAACAGCGGAACTACCAGGCCTTCAAGCTTAGAAGCTGTATATCTCCAGAGGTATGCAGCTACAGTTAATACAATAAATGCTATTACCAACCATGGTAGTTTTATAAACCATGCTAAAACAAGAATGTGATATCCGGAAAACGTGAAATCCGTCCATGAAAAATATTTGTGACCGCATTCGAGATAGCCTCGCCAATACAGTTCCTCTAAAAAAGGCTGTACCGTCGAAAAATATATCATAAAGAAAAACCATGAAGTCCCATGCAACCCAAAATTCGCCAGTGCTGAATTTAATGGTATGCTCTCGGACTGCATTTGTCCCCAGAAGAAAAAGATAATCGGGAAAATCATTACAGACATTACTATGCCAACCGCGGCCATTGTAGAGTTCCAGCCCGCACAAACCTTTTTTAGCAAACTGTTTCTATCACCGGCAATTAAAAACACTATGATGCCAAAGTGATAAAGCCCAATAGCTATCCAGGCGTTTTTCAAAACGTAAAGACCAATCAAAACCGCAACATAAGGCACTAAAGCTGAGATTAGTTTAAGCCGTGCAGTCTTCATTTGGCCTCCAGGTAATGGTTTATCTGCGAAAACACCTCTTTCCGTATATCAGCAGCCTCGTTGAACATCTCGTGGCCGCAGTGTTTTATCAGGCTGACCTCAACATCACTGAATTTGCTCTGTATAAATTTAATATTGTATCGCCAGGCCACCGTTGTGTCGTGTGTACCCTGGATGATTTTTACAACTCTTTCGCAAGGCCGGGCAGAAGAAATCGTATCGCTCCATTTGTAAAAGGCCTTGATCCATGTCAAAGGAACGACCTTTATCCGCAAAGGCTCTTTTTTGACAAACTTCAAAAAATCTTTGTCAGCGGTGTTATGGCGATATACCCGCGGGACATCCTGCATAAAAGGCCGGTCCAATCCAAACGCTATTTTCGATGCGCGATAGAGAACGCTGCGTACCAAAGGACCTGCCAGAATCACCTTATCAAAAATGTCTTCCTCTTCTGTGAGCAGATAATCTATTACAGCCGCACCTCCGGTACTGTGGCCGATTATATGATACGGCCCGTGCAGTTTTGGCCCCGCTTCATTGGCAAAGTCACTTAGTGCATCGCGGTACTGCGAAAAATCCTCAATCCCCGCCCGCTGCCCGCCGGATAAACCATGTCCCGGCAAATCAAGACCCGCAACGGCATAGCCGCCACTTGTCAGAAATCCAATTATCTTTTTAAGCAGCCCGCAATGGTCAAGAAACCCGTGCAGCAAAAAAACCGTTGCCTTGTAATCAGCAGGCTCAAACACCTGCCCCGCCAACTCATAGCCGTTCGATTTGAAACCAAGGAATTGATGCTTGATTTCTTTACCTTCAAAATCCAGTCCATAGTACTGAAGATAACTTTCAATAGAATCAAAATGACTGTCGCTGCCAAACATATCTATCAGCCTCGCACGTTCTATAATCCATGCCCCATTATACCGCTTTGTTTCAGAATACAACATCACAGCCCTTATTTCTGCAACTTTTTCAACCACCAGCAGATTATGTTTAACAGGCCAATCAGCCAGAATGCATAGAAGACCCAGTTGTGCTCTATGCCTCCGAGAATCGTGAATGTGGCAATGCCTGCTAAAACAACTATTCCGCCTATCAGCTGTCGCCATACAGCCAGAGCCAGGCCGATCAAGATAGTTAAAAGCGTGGCCATAAAAAACAATTCTCGCGCTGTAAGCTTGAATGGATTAGGTGGCCCTTCACCGAGGAATATCGCCAAAAGCAGAAGCAATACAGCAATACCAACACCTTTAACCAGCCAGCAAAAAATCCTTGTCCCGTATTTCTTCAATTTTTGAATACGGCCCATTTCAAACTCCTCTCGCAATTTAATGACCTTCAAGCTTCATCATTATCTCTAATTGCCATAACGGAACAGGTTTTTTCTTTTTGATTTGTTCGATCGTCCTGAGTACGTTCTCATTCGGATTAAATTGAGCCGCCATCAGGTCTGTAACGTCTATCAATTCCGCAGACTTGTAACGTTTGAGTGTTTTCTTGTCCCACTTTGATACAAGAGCGATTACATTAGCGTCTTTGGCAATTTGCGGCAAGTTGTCTTTGATATGTTCAAGAATATCATCCACAGGTGCGGCACCGAATCCCTGCCTGTGCAGTTTCGCCTGTTGCGCTTTGCCCCATTTATCCAGTTCTGCAATTTTCTTAGTATCGCCTTCAGCCTTGGCCTTTTTCATCTCCGCCATCTTTGGCTCCAACCTCTTGTCATTCCAATCCGAATGAGCATAAGCAATCGCAACAGCCCGCGAATCATATATGCCGAGGCGCACCTTTGGACCGATAGCTTCGCGTTCGCTGACTCCGCATCCCACCAAACCCGAAACCAAACACACCAAAACTAATACAATTCTTCTCTTTGTCATTTTCTTCCCCTTTCATTTATACATTAACAGCTAATATATGAACTATTTCATTGAAAAAATAACTTTTCTAACATGTTCCTGATTTTGTTATCACAGCTATCACCTAAGTTTTCCGCGAACCTTTTCGAGAATCGTAATCAGCTTTTTTGTCTCAGCCGTGGTCAAAGGTGCCATCACTTCGCCGATCTGATTCGAATACATCGGCTCAACCTTGGCAAACAGCATCTTTGCCTTGCTGGTCATCTTAACTATGTTGTATCTTCTGTCACCTGCCGCCGCTGTGCGAACCACAAGCCCTGCCTTTTCCATCCTGTCTATAAGCGAGGTAATATTGGCTCGATTGACAAGCATCATCTCGCCAAGTTGGGCCTGGCTAAGACCTCCTTCGGTCTCGGCCTGGTGACACAGAAGCGCCAAAACATTGAACTGAACATCGGTCAGACCAAACTGCCGAAAAAAAACGTAGGCCTTTTTCTTGACCTGCGAGGCCGTATAGTAAATACTCAGTATCGCCTCGTGCTCAGGCCCGCTAAAACCACTTTTTAATCCAAGTTCCTGCCCAAGACCCATATAGCTATCCTTTCGTCTCTAATAAATACTGTTTATATATAAACCATACATATATTAACAGAGTTGTCAAGGCTTTTTTCAAAAAAAACTTAAAAAATTTTACCCCTCTCAAGCTCCACTGCATATTGACAGCCGCCCGCAAACCGCCAAATACTGCTGAGACAGCAACTTAAAAAAAGGTTGCATTTAACCAGCCACCGATTATATTAAATTATGGAAAAAAACTTTCGAGGGTATATATGACAGCCAGAGTTCCCAGTGTGGTTGTAGTGGGCGGCACCTATGTTGACGTAGCGATAAGGTGCGACAACATTCCCTATCCAGGCCAGAACGTCAGCGGCTCGGGCCTTTCATACTCAGCCACCGGCCCAGGCACCAACCAGGCTGTACAGGCGGCCCTGTGCGGTTGCCGGGTCTATCTTATCAGCAAAGTCGGCGGAGACCCCTTCGGCCAGATGGTAAAAGCAGGTCTCGCCGGTTTCGGCGTCAATACTGATTTCGTTTACACCGCAGAGGCCAAAAACACCGGAACTGTAATTACACTGGTCAATTCAGAAGGCGAAAATGCCACCTGTACCTGTACCGGCGCCAACAGTGCGCTGCTGGCAAACGACATTGACGAAGCCGCCGATACCATCTCTGACGCCGACGTCTGTTTGATTCATGGCGGCTTGCCCCACGATGCGATTACAACAGCTATCCGATGCGCAAAACTTGGCCGAACAAAGGTCATCCTGAATCCTGCAAAACCGATAGACCATCACCCAGGCCCGAATAATGACCTGCCAATCGAGTATTTTACCGACAATATTCTAATCCCGAATCTTTACGAGGCCGCCGATATCGTCGAACACTCCGCCACCAACATTCGAGCCGCAAAACTTATCGGCTCAGACCTTGTTGCACGAGGTGCCGAAGCCGTCGTAATAACGATGGGCGGTCGCGGCTGTATGGTTGTTGACAGAAACAGTGCCGACCATATATTGGCTTTCGAAATCGAACTCGTCGACAAGACCTGCACCGGCGATGCCTTTGCCGGTGCCCTGGCCGCATCTTGTGCTGTAGGTGACGACATAAGAAGCGCGGTCAAATTCGCCTCGGCGGCCGGGGCTTTAGCATGCACAAGGTTTGGCTCAGTCGAGGCCCTGCCCACAAAGGCCGAGATTATCGAGCTTTTACAAAAAGAAGACACCGATTAACTATTCTTTTTTGGAGGTTTACCGTGGCAAAGATTAAGGTACGTCTATTCTTATTGTCCCTGCTGACAATTGTTTTGGCAGGCTGCAATGAGCTGGCAAAGCAGGAAAGCAAACCACAAAACACCCCCGTCTATAAAAATCCCAAAGCACCAATTGAGGACCGGGTCGGTGACCTTCTTTCGAAGATGACCCTTGAGGAAAAAGTTGCTCAATGAGGCGGCAACAGAACGGGGTTTGCAACCTCCGACAACGACCGTCTCGGCATACCAGTCTTTACAATGGCTGATGGCCCGCACGGCGTCCGCAGAGGAAAAGCAACATGTTTTCCAGGCTCGCTCGCGCAGGCCGCAAGCTGGGACAGAGACCTGATTGGCCGAATCGGCATCGCTCTTGGCAAAGAATTCAGAGCTAAAGGCTGTTACGTAGGACTTGGCCCCTGCATCAATATCATTCGTGACCCCAGAGGCGGTCGCAGTTTTGAGACCATGGGCGAAGACCCGTATCTGATTGCGCAATTAGCGACAGAGTACGTCAAAGGCGTCCAGAGTCAAAAGGTCATCACCACGCCAAAGCACTTTGTTTGCAACAACCAGGAAAACGAACGATTCCAAAATGATGTCCAGGTTCCCGAACGCAGTCTGCAGGAGATGTACCTCCCTGCCTTTAAGGCCTGTGTCGTCGATGGCGGGGCCCTCGGAATTATGTCGGCATATAACCAGGTCCGAGGAGAATTCTGTTCGCAAAACGCCTACCTTCTCAACGATATATTGAAAAACCAATGGCAATTCAAAGGTTTCGTGGTCTCCGACTGGGGAGCATGTCACTCCACCGTCGAATCGATAAATGCCGGACTTGATGTGGAAATGCCAAGAGCAAAGTTCTACGGCAAGCCACTTTTCGAAGCTGTCGAAAAAGGACAAGTCTCGGAGCGGACTGTTGACGAAGCGGTCCGAAGGATTTTGCGCACCAAATTCTGGGCAGGAGTCTTCGATAAGCCGTTGGTAGCGGACGAGAGTCGTGTCAATACACCCGAGCACCAGGCACTGGCCCTTGAAGCTGCCAGAAAGGCAATCGTCTTATTGAAAAATGACGATAACCTTTTGCCGCTGGACAAAAATAAAATCAAACGAATCGCCCTGATTGGCCCCAACGCCGCTATCGCAAGACCTACCGGCGGCGGCAGCAGCCGGGTCAATCCTTATTATGCCGTATCACCTATGGATGGCCTGAAAAACAAACTCGGCGATTCTGTCGAAATTAATTACGTCAAGGGCTGCAGCATAAAAGGCGAAGATGCCCTCTATACTATTAAGTCTTCGAACTTAAGGCCTAAGAACGGCCGGCCCGGCCAAACCGGTCTTTTGGCCCAATATTACAACAACATAAACCTGGAAGGTCCGGCTGTCGTTAAAAGAATTGATGCCGAAATCGATTTCGATTGGAAAGATGGCTCACCCGCTCCGGATGTTAACGTAGATCGCTTTTCCGCAATCTGGCAGGGAAGCCTTGTGCCGGACGATACTGGCCAATACAAAATAGGCATAACCGCTGATGATTCGATGCGGTTGTTTCTTGACGGCAAACTGCTCTTTAAAAACTGGCGAAGCCGAGGCAAAAGAACACGCATGACCAAAGTAGATCTGGAAGCCGGCCGAGAGTATGATATCCGCATCGAATACTACGAAGCCAGCAAAGGTGCGATGATAAAATTAGGCTGGGATGGGCCCGGCCATCAGCCCCCGCCGTTCCACGAAGCACGTCAGGCCGCCGCAAACGCCGACGTCGCAGTCGTTGTTGTTGGCAACAGTCTCAAGGAAGAATCCGAAGGCGACGATAGGCCGCACTTGGATTTGCCAGGCCAACAGAACAATCTCATCAGCGCTGTCACCGAGGCAAATCCTAAAACAATCGTGATACTGGTCAACGGCTCTGCCGTACTTATGGACAAATGGATAAGCAAAGTTCCAGCCGTGCTTGAGGCCTGGTTCGCCGGACAGGAAGTCGGAAACGCTATCGCCGACTGTCTTTTCGGAGACTACAACCCCGCGGCAAAACTGCCTGTCACCTTCCCGATGGCACAGGAGCAACTGCCGCCCTTTAACAACGATTACGAACAAGTTGGCGAAGGACGTGGCTACAGGTACTACGATAAGAAAAACCTCAAACCGCTCTTTCCTTTCGGCCATGGCCTGAGCTACACAACATTCGAATACAGCAATATCGAAATCAGTCCGCAAAAGTCAGGCATAAAAGAGCCTGTAATCGTCAGCCTCGATGTCACCAACACCGGCAGCCGCACAGGGGACGAAATTGTTCAGTTGTATGTCCACGATATACAAACCAGCCTCGACAGACCAATAAAGGAATTGAAAGGATTTAAACGGCTTACGTTAAAGCCCGGCCAGACCAAAAAAGCCGTCTTCGGTCTGAAAAAAGACGCACTTGCTTTCTATGATACGTCAGCAGGAGCATTTGTTGTCGAACCCGGGGAATTCGAGATACTTGTCGGTGCCTCTTCCAGAGACATTCGGCTAAGCGCCAGACTGCAAAAGCAGTAAATCAGACCGATAACCAAAAACACAAGGCCGATAGTACTCGGTAACAGATAAAACCCAGAGCGTCATTCCTGCGTAAGCCCGAATCCATAGTTGTTGACAGGCGCGATTCTGCGTCAAGAACACATCATTTTGCCCAAAAATCTTTGAGCCAGGCAGCGATACGATAAAAGTATTTGAACCCGGAACGGCAAAAATGACGATATTTAAGAATGTAACGGCTGTACGGAACAGCACCCCGGAAAACCAGATATTACAGTGTATTAGTAGTGCTGAGCTATGTTTCAAAGAGAAAAACAAAACGTATCGGCAGGCCAGTTGCTTCAGGCCCTTGTCGACGGAGATGAAATCCGCCTCAGTAACTGCACAGTTACAGGCCCCCTTGATATAAACCGACTTTTTGATTCGGCAGAGAAGTTCCAAACCGAAAAACTTGATGTAACACAAAACCAGGACCGCAGGATTTTAACATTTTCTCAAGTGATAGTTTTTGAAAAATGCGTTTTTGAGGAGGACGTTGTTTTTACCGGCCCGTGGGACCAGCCCGAAAGTGTGACAGTCGAATTCAAATCTGACGTTATGTGCAACAGCTCGACATTCAAGGCACAGACACGGTTCAGAAACGCTGTATTTGGCGGCATGGCCGGCTTCGATGGCTGTGTGTTCGGTGGTGTCAATACCTTTAGAAACGCTGTGTTCAAAAAAGACGCAAGATTCAGAACCGTATCTTTTAATGGTTACAGTTTATTCGGAAGCGCAGTCTTCGAAACCTCAGCCAGATTCACAAATTCACATTTCGCCAAGGGTGTTAATTTTTCAGGGGTCGAGTTTTTAAGTGTCACTGACTTCGGCGGCGTCTATTCATCCAGCAGGGCCGTCCCTACCTGTGTTTCGACATTTTTCAGCCGACACAAATACGGTGACGATGAAAGCTTTTGGCGTTTCGTCAAACAATCGGCACAGGAGGCCGGCTACTACCGACAGGCGGGAGAATATTTTTACAAAGAAAGATGCGCCCGCCTTTGGCAAAAAGTCCGAGGCGCCGGCTATACCGACTTCCTGTCGCCTGCGGATAAAATAATGCGTTTGATTTGGGCCGTCAGGCTGTTACCCGAAGTTGTTTTCGGAAGACTCCTGTTCGGTTACGGAGAAAGACCTGTCAGGGTACTGATTGCAGGTGCGTTGATTATTCTCGCCTGCGCATTTTTCTATTCCCAGCCCGACCTGCTTGTCTATCGCGGACAGCCAACCGAACCATCCTTCTTACAGGGCCTGTATTTTAGCACCATAACCTTTACCACACTCGGCTATGGAGACCTCCACCCTGCCATCATCGGCCCTTGTCGATATGTAGCTATGGCAGAAGCAGCCGCAGGCGGTTGCATGATGGCACTGTTCGTTGTTTGCCTGGCAAAGCGATTCTCAAGAGGCTAATACAACCCCACAACCACACTCAACGACACCATCGACAGCAGCACGCTTAAAACCACAATTGCCGCCGACAGACCTTTATCCCCACCAAGCTGGTCAACCAGGACATAAGACGAAATTGCCGTTGGGCAAGCCAGAAACAATAACGCAATTCTTGTCTCGCCCGGCCCCAGGCCAAGCAACCTCGCTGCTGCCAAACCCGCTACCGGTGCTACAGCCACCTTGATTACAGAAGACCCCAAAGCCAAAAACCCCTGCCCAAACGCCCTTGTCTCCACCAGCGTCGCTCCAATTCCAAGCAGTGCCAGCGGAAGCGCCATCTGCCCCATCGCTGCACAAGCCCTGCTGACAGTTCGCGGTAATTCTGGAAACACCGTTGAGTATAAAATGCCCGCGACACACGCCAGAAGAAGAGGGTTTGTCACTATCCCCCGCAGCGTTTTAACAAGCGCTTCACGCCCGATTTTATGCCGGCTGGCAAGCAGAACCACAACCGCCGCGATGTTGTATATCGGCACGATAAATGCCAGCACCAGCACCGCTATCGTCTCCATCCGCCCGACATCGAAACCGCCTGAGTCCGTGAAACTGAAAAGGATTATAGTAAGCCCCACGTATATGAGATTACCGCGAAACGCGCCCTGAACAAAAGTACCGATGGCCCTGCCTTCAACTCGCAGCAATAATGCTGCGACATACCCCGCAATGATGCAGGCAATCATCCCGCTAAGAACTACAAGAAAGGTCTTGCCCGCCGCCTGATAATCGTATGACGCGCCCGCTGTCTTATAGAACAACAGGCACGGCAGACCAACCCAGTAAACAAGCCGCATCAGCTTCTTTACAAATTCAGCCGACAGAAAGCCCGTCCTGCGCAGTATAGCCCCTACCGCCATCACCAAAAACACCGGAGCAATTATATTGATAACATTCATAACGAATCGCTCCAATCAGTTCCCAACTGGCCGCACGCCGCCTTAATACTTTGACCTTTTCTTTGGCGGATAGCGACCTTGATACCTGACGCTTCAAGCACACCGGCAAAACGATTAATAGCCATACTGCCGCAGGCTTTCAACTTACAGCCGGGATGCGGATTGTATTCTATCAGATTCACGTTGCACTTAACACTGCCAAGCCTTTTTACAATCGCCGCGGCATCAGCGACACTGTCATTTCGCCCTTTTATCAATACGTATTCGAAAGTCACCCGCTGTCTGGTCTTAATCTGGTAAACGCTTATGGCCTTGAACAATTCTGCCATCGGGTACTTTTTATTTATCGGCATAAGTTTCGACCGAACGGCATCACTGGGCCCGTTCAGTGATATCGCAAGTCGGGGCAGGATATCCTCATTACTCAACCTCTCGATGCCCGGCACTATCCCGCTGGTACTGATAGTCAGACCACGAACGCCGAGCCCCTTACCCTCAGACTGATTCAGTATCCTCACAGCCTTTAACACGTTTTCATAATTAAGTAAAGGCTCACCCATCCCCATAAAAACAACATTGGTAATTTGGTCTTTCTCTTTTTGAATCGTATTAACCTGGTCGACGATTTCGCCTGCCGAAAGATTACGGACAAATTTTAGCCGGGCCGTCGCGCAAAACACACACCCCATCGCGCAACCCACCTGTGTCGAAACACAAAGCGTCGTTCGGTCGTCATCAAAAAGCAGCACCGTTTCAATTCGATTGCCGTCTTCAAGTTCAAAAAGGTATTTTACAGTACCGTCCGGGTCGCTTAATTTGCGGACAATCTGCAATTGTGAAATGTGATAGTCGGCCTCGATTAACTTTTCTCTAAAAGCCTTGCTTAGCGGGCTGATATCTGAAATTGACGTGACAGCTTTACTGTGGATAAACGAAAAGATATACCCGCCGCAGTAGCTTTTTTCCCCGAACTCAACTGCCATCTGCCGCAGCTCAACGATGGTTTTATTCTTCAGGTCCTTATCCATAACCAGCAGTTTACTAAAAACCAGCACATTTGTCGAACACCCCTCATTACTTGCCATTCTCCCTGCCAAATGATAAGCTGTTAGTTGGTACGATTCTAAATAACGTTAAGGGATATAAAAATGAAGCCTGAACTTCTCGCACCAGCGGGAAATCTTGAAAAATTAAAGTGGGCCGTTCGCTACGGCGCAGATGCCGTCTATTTCGGCTGTGAGTTCGGCTCCCTGCGAAGCTTCGCTGGCAACTTCACCATTGAAGACGCCGCCAAAGGCCTGGACTTCCTCCACACCCACGGAAAAGCCGGCTACGCCACGCTGAATATATATCCGTTCTCAGACGAATACGACAAAATCATCGAGACCGCAAAGTCACTCGATTCAGCCGGTGCCGACGCCTTTATAGTTTCCGATTTAGGCGTACTGACAGAACTTGCCAAACTCAACCTCAACGCCGACCTGCACATCAGCACACAGGCAAACACCACAAGCTGCCAGACCGTGCTGGCTTATAAAAAACTCGGCGCAAAAAGAGTAAACCTCGCAAGAGAACTTTCCTTCGACCAGATAAAACAAATCGCCCAAAAAGCAAAAGACCAGATAGAAACCGAAGTCTTCGTTCACGGCTCGGTCTGCTTCTCCTATTCCGGCCGATGCGCAATCAGCGATTACCTCACCGGCTACCGGGCAAATCGAGGCCAGTGCAAACACCCCTGCAGATGGAAATACGCCCTTGTCGAAGAAAAACGTCCCGGCCAATATATGCCCGTCGCAGAGGACGAACGCGGCCTGTACCTGTTCAACTCAAAAGAGCTTGCTCTTTTTGAATTTGTCCCCAAACTGGCGCAAGCTGGCGTGACCTCTTTCAAAATAGAAGGCAGAATGAAATCCATCCACTATATCGCCTCAGTAGTCTCATTCTACAGACAGGTCATCGACGGCAAAGAATTCACTCAGGCCCAGGGCACCGAATTATTGAACAGGGTTCCCAACAGAGGCTATTCTACCGGCTTTATGAAAGGCGCTATCGGCCCTGACGATTACAGTACAGGCCAGAGCAAGTCAAACGCCCAGTCGATTTTCGTAGGCAATGTCACCGAACAAAAGCATAATGGCCGATGTGTTCTGGAAGTAAGAAACAAAATCCACGCCGCCGAAAAACTCGAAGTCCTGACCCCCGACGGCAAGTTATCGCAAACGATTTTACCCGACCCTTTAACAACTACCGATGGCCAAACCGTTGAGTTTGCGAACAACTCTCAATTCGTTTTGTTAAACGACCCCTTGCCAACCTACACAATCCTGCGAAGAATCAAAAAATAATCGTTACCAAACAGCCTGGACTTAGCGCTTATTGCCGTGACAGCGGGGTACGGTCATAATTTACACCCAGACGTTCAAGACGCTTGTAGTGATGTTGTACGCGATTATAGAATTCATCAAAGTCTCTACCTTCGGCAGGTGACCATAAAACTTCAATCAGCGACAACAATCGCGGAAAAACCTTTCTGTCTATCGCTTCCTGCGGAATGTATTCCGTCCACAAACAGGCCTCTGACCCCAACAGCAGTTTCGCTTGTTCAGCCGTGCAGCCGGCCGGCACCGGCTCAAAGGAATAAACCTTTGGCAGTGACACCACCCGCTTGTGCCAAAAGAAAGGATAGTTCGGATCAGCGTTTATCTCTTCCTCAGACGAGTAATAATTAAGATAGCAATACTCGTTCAGCGAATGGACGCATTCGTGCCCCATCTGTTTTACGGCAATCTCATCTTCGCCCGAATGCCATGCCTGTATGATTTGCCCGGCACCTGCGCCATGCTCCATATTTTTGTCAGCCCAGGCCATACTGCGGCGGTTGCGTTCGATAAGAAAATTGTTGATACGCTGCATAAACCAGCTTTGAAGATGCGCCTCGTCTTTCAGTCCTTCGTTCTTAATCCTTGCCTGGCACTTCGAACACATCTGCCAGCGGTCTTTCGGACACTCGTCACCGCCGACATGAATGTAAGGCGCATCAAAAAGTTCTATGACTTCCGAAAGCACGTCCTCGAGCACTTCAAAAGTCTGGTCATTGCCGGCGCAAAAAACATCATGTGCCGTTTCCCATGTGGTCATAACCGCAAACGGCCCGCCCGTACAAGATAGCTCCGGATAGGCCGTCAAAGCCGCTATGCAGTGGCCCGGCATCTCGATTTCAGGAATGACCATAACGTGTCGGCTTTTTGCATACGCAACCACTTCCTTTATATCTTCCTGGCTGTAATATCCGCCATACCGGTTTTCGCCTTCGCCCCGCCAGGCCCCGACCTCGGTAAGTTTAGGATGTTTTTTGATTTCGATTCGCCAGCCCTGATTGTCAGTCAGGTGCCAGTGGAATCGGTTCATCTTATGATACGCTAACAGGTCGATGAAGCGTTTGACAAATTCCTTGGTCTGGAAGTGTCGGCTGCTGTCGAGCATAAAACCTCGCCATGGGAATCGCGGCCTATCTTCAATCTCGACCTGTGGTATGCCCCAGGCAACGCCATCAACTTTTTGTCTGCTCTCTATAGCTGCCGGCAGTAATTGACGCAGGGTCTGAATACCGTAGAAAACCCCACTTTCGGTGGACGCTTCAATGAAAACCCTGTTCCTGGTCACCTTGAGGTCATAGCCTTCTGGACCCAGACGGTCCTCGGCTGAGATATTCCGCAGAACAATACAGTTGACCGATTTGTCCTCGGGCGCCGATTTGCTGACCTTCAGGTCAAAGCCGGTAGCCGGCGCTAACAACCCGGCCATGTATTGTCCGAGACCGGCAGTGTCATTACTAACAACAATCGTTGTTTTTGGAGTAAGCGTAAAAGCGCCGTCTCGTATTTCCATCTTCACTGGTTTGGGAATAATGGCGGGTTCACCAACGCCTGAAGTTGTAACATCGGCACAACCCCCTATAGCCAAAAGATAAATTACAGCAATTCCCAGTACCACAATTTGTGTCTGCTTTCTCATTTTTCAATTCCTCGGGAAATTTACCGATGCTTATTCTGCGCCTGATATGATTACACACGTTTTGCGCGTTTGTGTCAATAGTCTATAAGGCCAAGTGCCGCAGGTACGTGAGTTTGTCGATTTGAACTTAGGATCTGTTGATATGGATTTTACCGCCCAGCGCTGAACTGCTGCCACATCCCGTCAGGCCGAACGGCAAGTACGCCCGTGTCACGATAGAAATTCAACGTAGCGATCGTATAATCTACCACGGCCACTGTTGCTGCGTTCTGAGCATCGAACAAATCCTCCTGGGCGTCCAGCACATCCCGCGTATTGGCCCGGCCGTACTGAAGCAAAAGCATTGTATTTTCGAATCGCTTCTTAGCTAATTCAAGGTTGTCTAATTGAACCAGGTGACGCTCTGCCGCCTCGTTAAGGTCTCGCCACGCGCCGCGAACTTCAAGCTTCACCAAATCAACAGCTTCCTCGTAAACCCGCTGCTGCTGGGAACGCAATATCAATGCCTTGCGATACAGATTCTGTTCGACAACCCTGTCCAAAGGCAGGCCGCCTTCAAGACCAACGAAAACCTCCCGCTCAAATTCTTCTAACGTAATTAAATTAGCCCGCCTCTTCGAGGGGTCACTTATACCGCCTACCAGATTAAGGTCTGCGCCGAGCCCATCAGCCGCGACGACCACCTTGCGGTCAGCATCGGCAACCGCGTCCCTGCTGTTAGCCAAATCAAGACGACGTGCCAACGCGGTCTCCAGCACTTCAGCTTCGGAAAAATCAGGCCATATCTCTCCCACAGCACTTAAAGCTGCAAGCTCGCTCTGGTCCAATGTCACTTCAATATTTGTGGGAAGACTCAAAGTTATCTTGAACTCATCGAGCATTTGCTTGTATAACCTCTGTTCCTGAATATAAATGTCCCACCCCTGGAGTTTGTCCTGATGGGCCTGGTTCAGTTCGAATCGTGGAAGCCTGCCCCCGTCAGCCAATTTCTTTGCCTTTTCATATACGCCTACCAGCGTATCATAATTGCCTTTAGCGTTGTTAACCGCGTCAAGTTGCTGTAAAACCCTGTAATACTGGCTTATTACACTCACCACGAAAGTCTTGCGAAAACGATTGAACAGCCGAATCTGATAGAGAGCATCGCGCTCTGCCTGAGTAAGGTTCTCCTGAACTATCTCACGACCGCTGCCGCGAAGCAAAGGCTGGGCGACAGTAGCGCTTAACAGAGAAACAATCCCGCCCCTTAAGTTACCCGTAAGAATCTCAACCCAGGCGGCGGTGATATTCGTGCTTATAAACATGCCATCTGCCAGCAACTGCGTAAAACCGGCACTGCCTTGAACCCCTGCCGCCGAATCGATGCCGTGCCCTGCCTCCTCATCGAGGCCCTCCTTCGTGTATCCGCCGAACCAGTTACCAAAAAACTGCCGTTCGAAATCGTACCTGCTTAACCGCAAATCGAGGGCCTTAACATAAAGAGCTTCTTTTTCAAATTGATATTGACGATTATGCGCCGTTGCCAGCGCCACCGCCTGCGGCAGGCCAAGAACTCCCGAAGCAGGTACCGCCTTTTCAACCTTCAGGGCATTTGGCGCCGGCTCGGTGTCACTTATCTTGTAATTGACCTTGCTGCCGAATCCCTTGTCCCATTTCTTGTCGATGATATTGTAAACCTGCTCATCGGCCTCGACCTTATATTCCTCGGGGCTTTTACAGCCGGCCAGAACACACAGGCAAACAAGCCAGCACAAAAGCAAACAAATCAACTTCTTGTCGAGGTTATAAATCATGGTTTTCCCATCAGCCCCCTGAAGACATGATTAACACCGCCTCATTTAGTACAATCCCTTTATTCCAACCGTCTGGCCCGGCGTCAGTTTCAAATCTGGCGGAATCTTGATTACCATAGGGCGCCCCCATTCAGCCACATTCGGCCTTCGCCACAAACGCTGCGGCACCGGCTCCATCGTCGGGCCAATATATGCAATCTGTGAATTTACAATCTGCGCCGGAGAACTGCTCTTGACCAGTTTCACTGCCATCCTTTCACGAACACTGTTTGCCTGCGACTCGTTGACGTAGGCGACAATCTCTGTAGGCTCGGCTTCGGCAACAACCAGTATCGTCTCACCTGCAAGAACTATTTCACCCGGCAGACCCAACAGTGACTCTCCAGGCCGACGTGAAGCAATCTGATTTCTGTCAGTCTGAATCTGAACGACCACACCATCGGTCGGCGATTTAAGTGTTAGTGACTTGCGTTGCACCAGTAACTGGTCTATCAGTTTTTCCTGAACGGCGATTTGCTTACGGATAGGTTCCAGGGCGCTGTCTATAGACCGATTATGGGGTTGTTGCCAGGCAAATTCCTCCAGCCGCCCCTGAGCATGCTTCAGGTCTTTTTCAAATTGCGCCATCAGGTGCTTATTCTCTTCAATCTTTTTCGCCATCGCATCATACAGCACTTGGGCCTTCTCCATGTCGTACTCAGCGATAGCCTGTTTTTCCAGAAGTTCCTGGGCGATCTTTACTTCAAGTCCCAGGTCCTCGAGGGTCACCCGGTCGGTTTCGATAATCGTCTTCAGTTCCAGCATGCCAAGCCTTATGTTTTCCACGTCAACAGAGAACCGCCTCTGTGTCGTGTCATGATCGCTCTGACGGACGCTTTCCTCTGCCAGCATAGTGTCCTGGATGGAAATCAACTGTGTCATAAGATGTTCAATTTCGGCACATATCACCGCTATCTGAGCGTTCAACTGTGTGCCATCCAGCATAGCCAGTATCTGCCCCCTTCCGACATTTTCATACAACTGAACTGAAACCATCTTTAGCTGGCCGTCATAAAGCGCAGAAACCTGGTGCATTCGCCCCCGGGCGATACCTAAAACCTCGAAACGCTGTGTGCGGTGATAGAACAGACCGACAACACCTGCCATCGCCGCCAGCCACACCAGCATAGGCAGAATATGTATGGCCAACCTGCCGCTTCGAAAATTTTTGCCGCGTACTATTCTCATACGTCCGCTACACCTCTAACAACTGTTCCTGCATCGTAAGGCTCACGTTCTCGATACCGTTAATTCCCTCTAATTCTGTCAGTAACTGCTCGTTTCTCTTGGCGTTTTTCACCATCAATTGATAAGCGTATTCCACCAGCGGATTGCCGAAGCCGCTGTCCTGCGCCGATATCAGGGTAAAATTGCCGCAGAAGCGTTTAAGAACACCGGCAATCGGGTGCTTGGGCCCTATGTGTTCCGGCAGGCTGAATCGCAGAAAACCGTTGTGAGACTGATGAGAACCGAACCCCGTAAAATGCAGATAGAGTATTACCAAACTCATAAAAACGGTCCCGAGCACCGCGATGGTATAGTTCTGAGACCCCGCCGCCATACCAATGACCAGGGAGCTGAAAATAAAAACGATGTCACGCGTGTCTTTGACCACGTTACGGAATCGTATAATCGCCAAAGCGCCCATCAACCCGAAGGCCGTAATAATATTGTTGCCGATAATCGCCATAATCATAGTGACCACTATCGTTATCAGAATCAGCGATTGCACAAACGATTTCGAATATGATAGTCCCGTGTGCGTGAAGTAATATACCCACGCTATAACCTGGCCCAGAACAAATGCCAGCAAAAATGACAACAGCACATTTTCCGGACTGTACATCGCCCCGGAAGGTGCCACACCATCTAAAATTTCCCAAATCTGATTCATTGTCCATTCGTCCTTGTCGGTATTCTGGACGCATAAAGCCCCAACATACAGGCCTTCTTAACAGAAGTTGCGTACTTGGACATCGACTGCTTCCGCAGACCGAAACAAGCCGCCATTTGACTAAGCCATATCGGATAACGTCCGGTGAACTTGATTTCTAAAATCACCCCTCCGATGTAATGACGATTCCAGCGCAAACCGTTAAGCGATACATTCGGTGAACTATCGACCTTATAGCACAACTGCCGGTCAAAAGTCACCCTCACCCTGTTGCCTGAATCATCTTCGTATGCCCGCCGTATATACCGAATCCGAACAACAGGTGCTGCGCCAATACTGTGCAGATACAATTGAAATTGCCTCAGCAGATTTTCGTCGGTTTTATATTTTTGCGGCGGAATCGACAGCCCCGAAAGCAAGCTCGGTATATCATTTTGCATAACCTGGGTTCGGTCTTTGATAATAACGGTGTTCATCCGGCGCTTTATCTCGAAAAAGCGAGGATAATCCGGGTCATCGGTATAGCTGCGGATGCGAAGCTTAAACCGGTTCTTGTGCCCATGGAGACTTTCATGGCACAGCCGAAGATTAGCCGAATCCAGATACAGACTGACAACTGGGTATGCGCCTGTTGGCTGTAGTTTGCTGTAATGGTCCATCTTAAGATATGGCTTGATAAAACGCTCAATCGCCGCCGCCTTGGAATCGTTTATAACATACTTCATCTCATAGCGACATTTAAGCGTTCGGTCGAGTCGCTCGACTTGACTTTTCATAACACTCAGACGACGCTTGGCAAATGACAGGCCCTCTTTATACACGGACCCCTGCCCCGGCAATTCGTACGAACCGCCTTTTTGTTTACCAGCCACCCTTACTGGTTTACGCTCAAACACAAGTAGACCCCCTGTTCTCGAAAGAACGATAGCGCCTAAAAACCAGAATATCTCGGTGATTGATAGGGCTTGAGGCCTACTATCAACACCTCCTCCTTGCTGAAAGAACGATTAGCTTAATAGCCTGGCGCAAAGACGCCTGTCTTCTTTCAGCTACCTAAAACACCACTCGTGGATAATTATACCATATCCAAGGACATAAGTCAATCTTTTTCGGGCTTTGAAAATGCCATATTCACTCCCCTGCCACGCACAGCCTGAATTACAGCTAAATCAGCGATAAGGCCTTGATTTATAGGACTTTATAACACTTCGCCCTATTGGCTCAAACTTTTTTTAGCCCGCCGTTACGGACCACCTGGTGAAGGCGCAATAGCCTGCCAGTTTGCGACGTCGTTGCCGTAGTCAGAGGTGACCTTTCGGCCAAGGGCAGAACCGTCGCCATTACTGCCGTCAGGTTCTGTCGGCCAAAGAGCCTCATCGTCGTAATCAACCCTGTCAATACGAATATATTTACGCTCACCATCAACCTCGTCACCAGGAATAGATAAGTCAAGTTTCTCGCCGCCGTTATCCAACTTGCCGCTGTCATACGGGCCGAATATCTTGGAACCTGGAACACTGGGATAACGCGAGCTGAAGGCTGTTGGATTCTTGACCACCACTAAATATTCACCGGCGCCTAATGTAGTAGCAGGCGGGAACAGATATTGAATCCCATTATTAAACTTCCACGGATTGCCGCTTGAATCGAACAGGTCGACGGTTGAGCCGCTTCTGTTGTATATCTCGATGTATTCGTATTCGTCGTTGTCATAGGAACCACCGGCCGGCGGATTATACATAATCTCATTTATTACCACGTCCCAGACCTTGGGACTGTCATTGAGCGAGCCTGATGTGTTGCTGTTCATTGCCACAAAGTTATAGCTGTCGGTCCCGGCATTGTAGTATCGCCCGAAGGCTACACCATTTTCTGATGCCCCGAAATCCTCGACCTTGCGATAACCCGTTAAGACCCCTGCCTGTGCCGAAGTCAGGCATATCATATCGCCGTTCTTACTCAAGCCAAAGGAATCAAGACGCCCCGGGTCACTGTCGGCAGCACCGCCGAAATTCTCGTCCTGGGTGAAGACCATATATGCGCCGGCACCAATTATTGTACCATCGGCGATTCTATACTTCATCAGATTGGCGTCATTTTTATCACTATCACTGAGATACCAGCCGCCGATATTGATATCACCGATGGTAGCGTTATACAATTCTATCCAGTCGTTCGGGAAGCCGTCCGAATGTGCCAGTGCTTCATTAATCACTACCGCATAGTAAGGCAGCATACCGTCATCACCCTCGCCGGGCGAACCGCCGGAAAACGTACTCGCGTCCCAGCTTTGCTTTTCGCCCCAACTGTTCGGGTCCGGATTGTTCGGGTCTATCAAGGTCAGTGAGAAATCATCGCCGTCGGTAATCTCGTGCCAGCCGTCTTTGTACCTGAAGTTGTGAATTTCTGTACCGGCCGCATCTGCCAATCTGATTCGCTCACCCGCGTTTTCCAGCCTGCCGGTGTATGTTCCCGCGATAACGCCGCTAAACGAAGGATACTTCGCCGCAAATGCATTGGCATCTGCGACGAGGACCACATAGTCACCTGCCGCAAGTGCAGTATTTGGGAAAGTAAAATGTATTCCGTTGGTGAATTGCACAAGATTTAGGTTAATGTCATTGGCACTGCCTACGCCGATATTCATCAATTCGATGAATTCGGTATTTGGGTCATTGGCATCGCCGGTGTATTTCGGATGATACATAATCTCGGTGATTCGCAGATTTTCAGCGACAGGGCCGATAGCGTAGACCGCTTCTGTCAGTGCACTCCATGTGCCTGTGTCCAATACTCGCGCCTTGATGAGTGTGCTTTGCAGCAGAGAGATCGGCGTCGAATAGATGCTGGCTGTCGGCGCAACTGCTCCGCCAGGCTCACGCGGGTCATTGCCGTCAAGTCCATAATAGATAGTACTCGAAGGATTTGGGTTGTCTATAGTCAAACTGTCACCAGCCGATGCGTAACCGCCATGCTGAGGTGAGCCGTTTACATTAAATTCCGGAGCATCGAGATTGAGGTTGAACAAATCGTTATCGGCAAAAGCCTGCAGCGTAATGGCACGCCGTGCCGGTATGAAAGTGTTGAGAATCTTCGTTGTATTTGAAGACAGTCCTCCGGTATAGAGGTTAAGAAGAGTAAGAAAATCGTCGGTAACTTCGTAGTAACAATTTGTAATGTTGGCCTGAGTGAACGCACCATCGTTGAAGAAATGCTTCTGGATCTGATCGGCGAATAGCTGTTTGAAATCCTCATTGGCCTTCAGCGTCCGGTACTGCCAGCCCATCTCCCCATCTATGTGATTAAGCCCCGGGCTATAAGGCCCGCCCCACGGTGGATAGTCCTCGAACGCATCCTGGGTAGTGCTCGAGCCCCAGCCAAGCGCAAGTTCTGCGTCCCAGGCGTAGTATCTGAATTGACTGTTGTAAGGCTGCTGGCTGTGTTCTCCGGCAACGACATAGTTGGTAATAACCCAGTCTACATTAGATACATAAATCTCCATAATCAGGTAGTCGATAAAAGCCTCTATATCAAAAAGCCTGGCCGCTTCCCGGTAGTTTTCTGGAATTGACAAATCATGGGTTCGCATGTAATCGGTCACGGCAAGCCATCTGGTATCATTGCCGTCGCGAATACCTGAATCTGCCGATATTACGTCCCATTTGTCGTAATCGCCGCTATCGTAAACCTCCTGATAATACTCTTCGTCCAGTCTCTCACAAAGTTCAAAGAAGCCTTTGTATGAGCCATTAATGAACAGATTAACTACGATGCCGCTGCTGGCCACCTCGCCGATATTCTGGTGCAAACGCCGGCTGATTCTGTCCCTGACCAACTGTGCACTTTCGCCGTGACCACCTCGCAGACAGAGCGAACGAAAACGGCTTATCGAAGAATCCGGAAACAACGGGTACTCCAGTCGGCTATCTTCATACTCGTTGCGGAAGTAAAGCTTGAGGCTGAACTTATAGTTATTGCCTCCGTCGAACGGGCTTATCCAGTTGCTGCTTCTTCTGTATCTTGGCCGATGATGATTACTGCCGCCGACGCGAAGTCCGCAGTCAACCTGAAAACCGCTGTTGTCCGCAGGTTGAATAAGTTCCACAGATACCGGCTTCTCAAACGCCTTGCCGCGCTGCATGGGGTTGTTGTAAGCGGCCGGGTTGCCGCCATTAGTCCATTTACCACCTACATATACACCGCCGACAATAGCCATAACACCGTTCGGCTCATAAAGGCTTTCTCCCTCATCACCTACAATCGAAATCGCTGGCAGTGATTTGATGCCGGCATTCATATTCATTAAATAGCTCTGGGTATCACAATTGGTAGCAAGCCACCCTGCCTTGAACGCTTTTGCGCGAAGAGTCGTAGTGGTGCTGATGCTGATAGAACTGGTATATTCGGTGTCACTTTCCGTTGGTTCAGAACCATCGATTGTGTAATATATTGTAGCACCTGCAGTTTCGCAGGTGATGATTACGTCGCAGGGGGCATCGTAAAAGCCGCGGTCGTGGCTGAACTTAGTGTCGGCCACAATGCCGAGGTATCCGGGACCATTTTGTGATTCGGGTGTGGCAGGCTCAAAATACCGCTTCTGGCCATTATAAATCCCATAGGAAACATCCGTTCTCTGAGGCGGGAAACCGAACTTGCCTGCATTATATTCATAATCATTGAATTCCTGAACTACTATCCCATTAGGGTCAACCAATGCCAGGTACTCACCTTTTTCGTCGAGATTAAAGTTTGTGTGATAATAGCCGTTGGGGTCGACATAATCGTTGGCGTCCTGGTTTGACGCAAATACTAAAAGGTATTCATCCGGACCCATAGTTACATTAGGCAATGGCCATTTGTCGAGATTACCGGCACTGTCAGTCAGATACCAGCCGGCAAGATTGACATCTTCGCTGTTTGGATTGTGTATTTCAATCCAGTCCGGACTGGTAATATCAGGCCCAATATTGCTGTCAATTATCGTAGCGTTGGAGGCCATAAACTCGTTGATTCGCGCACTACCCCCTTGCCAGTTATTAGCCAGGATAGCCCAATCGGCCATATTTACACCGTTGGCACTATCCAAGTCGGCGCAATTGTCCCCCGAACAGGTACCTGTAGGGTCCAGCCACTGCTCGGCAAAGGTCTGCATGTCATGGATATCAACCTTATAGTTGTGGTCGAAATCACCGGAAACGTAATTGGCTGCTGCCGAACTGGCTAAAGACAGGGTTAGTATTGATACAAATGAAAATAACGTGATCTTAAAAGAATTCTTCACCCTCTGCTCCCTTTTTCGTTTAAAAATATGCAAATATTACCTGCGATATCAATATTTCCAAGGCTGGAATAAGGATATTGAAATAGAAAGACCGCTACACAGGTAGCCTATCCTATTTTAACATTTATAGCCCCCTTTGTCAATACCCCTTGCAACTTTAGCTCTGCATGGTTATATTAAAACCGTTGTGGTAAAAGAGCTTTTTGAGGCGAAATTTTGTATAAAGGAGCCTTGCCAGTGTCAGTATACCGTTGCCCGCATAACCCCATAATTAAGCCTGGCCACGTCAAACCGTTCGAGACAGGTTTCGAAGTCATAGGCGTCTTCAATACCGGCGTCACCAGATTTGGTGACGAGATTATCTTGCTGCTTCGCGTTGCTGAAAGGCCCATCAGCCCGCACCCCGATATTGAATTAACCGCGGTTTATGACTTAGCCGAAGACCAGGTTAATATAAAAGAGTTTTCAAAAGATGACCCCGATATAGATTTCTCAGACCCCCGAATGACCAAAACACCCACCGGTAAATATCTGACGTCACTTTCTCATTTGAGAGTCGCGCGGAGCAAAGACGGCATCAATTTCAAAATTGAAGATGCCCCTGCCATCTTTCCCGCAACCGAGTACGAAACCTTTGGCCTCGAAGACCCCAGAATCACACACATCAACGATACCTATTACATAACTTATGTCGCCGTCTCACCTCTCGGCATTACCACGTCTCTTGCCTCGACAAAAGACTTCGAATCTTTTCAGCGCCACGGCGTCATATTCTGTCCCGATAATAAAGACGTTGTGCTTTTCCCCGAAAAAATTGAAGACCAATACTATGCCCTGCACAGGCCGGTGACGTCGCTGTTCGAAAAATACGAAATGTGGATTGCCAACTCACCCGACCTTATCCATTGGGGCAACCACCAGTATCTTGCCGGTGCCGCCCCCGGCCTGTGGGACTGCGCACGAATAGGAGCAAGTGCCGCACCATTCAAAATAGACCAGGGCTGGCTCGAGGTCTATCACGGCGTAGACCACAACAACCGCTATTGCCTCGGCGCAATACTGCTGGATTTTGAACAACCTCGCAAGGTCATCGCCAGAACAAAAAAACCAATCCTCGAACCTCAGACCGATTACGAAATCGAAGGCTTCTTCGGCAACGTCGTATTCAATTGCGGCCTGCTCTACGAACAGGAAAAACTGAGAATCTATTACGGCGTCGCAGACACTTCTATTGCCTACGCAGAAATTCCACTCGCTGACGTCCTGAAAAACCTGAACCTTTAGAACTCCGCTGTTTTTATTTTTCCCGTCCGGTATATTTGACATGCATGTGGAAACTTATCTTGCTATCGGCCGCAATCTTTAGTATTTTGACGCGCAATGGATAAAATAAACGTACAGCCTGGCTTAAAGTATAAAGGCCCTGGCCCCACTCGCCGCGCATATAACCTCCTGGCCCGACGCGCTTACACCGCCATTATGCTCGGCGCCCTGTTCTGCACGCTCGCCGCAAAGTTCTTTCATGCCTATCGAATGAATCTGCTCAATGAATATCCGGGCTGGGTTACTGCCGACATCGTGGTCCTGCTGACGGTCGAACTTGTTTTGGCCCTGGTTTGTTTTCGCTGGCATCTACGCCGCCTCATCCGGACCGCAATGATAATCGCCGCTGTCATTTGCACATGGTCGGTCATAAACGCAGCCTGGCTGATAAGAATGGGCAGACAAATACTGCCTTCGGTACTCCTGCCGCTGTTCCGTGACCCACTGAATTCTTTGAGTATTATAGGCGTCAATCTCGCCAAAATGCCCACCGCCGCCGTCATCCTCCTGGCACCAAGTGCCATCGCCCTTATCTTTTTCTTTTTCGCTCTCGCCGCAGCCATGCCGCCCAACTACAACCGCAAACGCTTTGCCGTCAGAATCCTGGCATCCGTTGTCATTATCGCCTTCGCCGCCCTTGCCCATGGCACAATGACCACTAATGGCTCAGGCCGGATAGTATCGGCTCACCTGCGATACAACTGTCAATTAAAAGCCTTAACGTGCATTTTCCCATCTAAATCCAATCGCAGAACAAAGATAGACTTTGCAAACGCCAAAAGAAAAATACCCACCGCCGACCAATTGAAAATCACGATTTCTCTCAAACATCAGATAAACCACAACCTCGTCATAGTCGTTCTCGAAGGTGTTCAGCACAGCTATACTTCATTGGCCGATGACCAAAACAACCTTACGCCGTTCTTAGCTACCCTGGCGCATCAGGGTGTCGAGTTTACAAACTTCCGTTCTTCGCTTACCCATACAACCAAGGCCCTCTTTGCCCTTTTGACCGGCCGATTCCCTTCTGTCTTTCACGACCTCGCAGAAGCCGTCCCTGCCGAAAAACCCTACGCCAGCCTGGCTACAATTCTAAAACAACACCTCGATTTCAAAACCGCCTTCTTCCAGTCCGCCAAGGGCAACTTTGAATGCAGGCCCGCCCTCGTACACAATCTCGGCTTCGATAAATTCTGGGCAAGAGACGATTTGAATGACCCCAACGCCTTTATCGGTTATCTGGCCAGCGATGAATTCTCAATGTTAAAACCCGTCACCGAATGGATAAAAGCCGACAAAAAACCCTTCCTCCTGACTATCATGTGCTCGGTCACCCACGACCCTTACCAGGCCCCAGACTGGTTCGCCGAACCCGCCAAAGACCCCGTCGAGCGTTATCAGCAGGCGGTTTCCTATACCGACAAATTCATAGCCGCACTTGACATCGAGCTTACCAAATTGAATCTGACAGACAAGACCATCTTCTGCGTCGTTGGCGACCACGGCGAAGCGTTCGGCGAGCACGGCCTGCTCGGCCACGAACGAATCGCCTTCGACGAAGCCATGCACGTACCCTGGGTCATCCGCGTGCCGTTTATGGCAGTACCCAAACCAAAAGTCACTCAGCCGGTCAGTTCAATCGACTTAACACCGACCCTGCTGTCACTTCTGGGCTTTGATAACAGTACAGCCGGCTTTGACGGCATCGATGCCCTGTCAGTGATTCCGAACGACCGCAAGGTCTTTTTCTCCGGCTGGCTCCAGCAAAGCCCTGCAGGCTTTGTGCAAGCCAATCAAAAATTCATCTACAGCCCCACAACCGAACTGGTCTGTGTCTATGATTTAGCTGCCGACCCACTCGAGCAGAACAGAATCGAACCGGACCAGCCCCAGGCCGACCAAATTATCGAAGAGGTTATCGCCTGGCGAAAGAGCACCATTTTCAAACTTGACCAAAAGCGCTTTGGCAAACGAATCCTCTATAACCACTGGCTCTGCCGATGGACAGACCGAACCTCATCCGCAAAGTATAAACCAAAAGTGAAAAAGTAAGTTTGTTGTCTTATTCAATTCACCGGAAAAAATCCGGATTGATTGTAAGCGTTATATCATCCTCAGTATTGATCTTGCTATCCGGCCCCGGACTCAATATCTTCTTTTTATCGGTGTCGATAATATACTCATCGCTGTAAGCACGCGCCTTTAAACTAATATCATTGCCCAGCCGTTTATTCAAAACAATTTGAAGCAGGTCATCATGAATTTGTACTCGCGTATTTATTTCGAATATTTTATCTAATGCCGGTATCAAAATCCCAGACATAAAATATCCAGGCATGTTGTAGAGTAAGTAAAGAGGTGGGTGTTCACTATCAAACTCCAGCACACTTGGAGGTTGCGGGAAATCGGGATAAATGGAAGGCCAAACGTCAAGCTGTTCTGGTTCATATTTTTCATCCTTCTCCATTTTGTCCAGTTGCTGGTTGCAGGAGTTTCTATAAAGCCGAAGCGTTGAATTAGGTCTTAGAAATATTCTAAGCCCCACTTTGTATAAAAATTGCATTGCCTTAGGCTCATTCTCCGTCGTCCCTGCTACAACTGACAACAATTGAAATGGTTCCTCATTAGTAATTATTTTTTTGAACATAAGATATTCAGATATGAGCTGATTTCTCATGCTTGTTTGTTCTTTTGTAAGTGGCCGGAAGTGTCCTGCTAAGAGTTCCAGGCCCTGCTGCGAGGTTTTGGGATTGTTAGCAATAAAATTCGCAGCCTCAATATCACCAGCTAAGCCTGCAATGCATACTAAGTTAGCAACTACACATTGAGCATTGACGCTGAACTTTCTAAACACCGTATCTATTTTTATTAACTCATCAATAGCAGCAAGGTCATTGCCATTTTCAATTTCCAAATATATATAGGCCTTGTAAAGATAAATAAGGCTGCGAAGGTTACTGAGAAAACCAATGTTGGTATCCCAATCCAACTCCGTCAGGTCAGCGATTTCTGGAAAGGTATTAAGCTCTTCAACGATATTCCTACCCTTTTGGCCATTTCGCCATGCCTGGTTTATGTCAGCTGCATTTGCCTTAAGCGTCTCAGCAATATCTGTATAATCTTCTGTCTTGATAACCTCGCCAATTCGCTGTATCGTGTTAACGTCTTGGGCGGTCAATCCTATTGCAGGTCTACCTGATAGTTCAGGCTCATCTTCGTCCGTCAGGGATAACAACACCTCATAGCTGCCGTTATACTCAGCCGGTGCGGAGCGAAGATCGGCAACTGTATAATCATCTGGTATTGGTTCTGCATCCGTGCTCCAGAGCGCAACAATAGATACCACACTAAGAATGAAAATTGCCGAAACAACTATTCCGCCAAAAACAGGGGTTCTCCTTTTGATCGGCCCTGCGGTTATTTCGAATGCCGGTATTTCTGTAATACCAATCTCAGCCAGTTCGAGTGTCTGTGACGACAATTTTCGATACACAAGCGTGCTAGCTATTAAAACAACCGGATATGTGGCAAGCGATCCGATCAGAAGGCAAAAAAGCCCCAGAAATTTTATGAAAATACACAGAACATAAAAGCCGAGTAGTCGCCATTTAATGTTTTTTGTTGTTCTGGCACTCGCTTTAAGTGCAGCGATTGGACCAAGATTTTTATCGATTACAAAGTAACCATAAAGACCGAATTTTATCGCCCAGATAATTGCAGGAATGGCAAGCAAACCAATCCCGCCATAAAAGACAAAATCATTCGTATCTATTTCAAATTGTGAAGCCAAAATGCCATAAGAAATCCCAAATAAAGTCATTGCGCCGTAAACAATAAGATCATATAGAACTGTTCCAATTAAATATTTCCAGAAGCAGCCTCGGATATTAAATAATGTGCTAAAGCCTGGAGTTTTTTCGCCAAAAAAACAAAGAGCTATCTTGATAAGCCCTATCGCCAAAACAAGCTTGATTAGCCAACCGATAAAGACCAATATAAGAAAAAATATGATCTGTATAGTGTCCTGTAGAGGAAGAAATGCAACAATCCCCTTGAGAAGGTCTGGCAAGGTAGTTATCGTTAGAAAAATAAAGCCAATACCGGCGAAAAACCAGAAGTTTGCCTTCATCACCCGCCAGCCATAACCCAGAACCGCCTTGAGATTAAAATATTTACCTTCCATAACTGAACACCTTTTTAACAACCTGGCCTTATACTTAAATCACCAATAATGAGGCTGCTATGCTGCTGTAAAACTAAACAGTCATCTATTAGTCTCGTTTTTAGTTCCAAGCCATATAATACCCAAAATCGCGTCTGCATCAAGTTTAATCACCTGTCCTGAGCCTGCCGAAGGGCTAAATTCCTGTCCTGAGCCTGCCGAAGGGAGCAGCAGTTCCGACGAGAATGGGCATCCAAAAAAGCTCGCCTGCCGTGCCTGCCCTGAGTTTATCGAAGGGAGCACACCTGTACTGAGCTTGTCGAAGTAGTCGAAGGGTCGCAGAGAGTTTACCCTGAGTTTACCGAAGGGTTACTGTTGCGGTAAATCCCGGGAAAAAGTTTCAAATCTAAATTTCTTCCTCCGCAATACGCATCACACATCACGCATCACGACTTGAGCCTTCGGCTCAACGTGTTAACTTAGGCAATATACCCCACCGTTTTCTCTGACCCCCGCTTTTTGACCCCATAAATCCCGATTTCGCTTCAAACGCGCAAGTTCGCTTTTTAAAAGTCTCCAAAAACACCGAATTTCTTCCGATTTTCCTTAAAAAACCCACCGATTTTCTCTGATTACTTCTGTTTTCTTACGCTTTTTGCCTTACCCATCTTAACACTTGCGCATTTGATTGACACAAATCCCCGATAACAGCCGAGAAACTACGTTCACCCCAAAAATTCACCCGAATTTTTACTAAAACTGGCGCATATGATTGATTTTTAAATCGCTCTTTCATTTTAAGAGAGCAAAATTCGACACCTAATCATTAATCACTGCCTAAGGCATGCTGTGCATAATCAGTAATCATTCGAAAGGCTGTTCAACTGTCTCAGGCCAAAGTCCTGTCTCAAGGTATTTTTCGCGGATTATCGGAATCTCACCCGTCCTGTTTTTACAAATCCAAAAATCTTTCGATGTTTATCTTTATCACAGCGGCGTTGCTTTTCGTAAACACAAGAAAATGCCTGTCCCATGCACTGGTTTTTAGTCCTATAATGTAAAACAGGGTGGTTAAAGAAAAATGGGCGTTGATAAAACGCAACACAGTGTTAAAATGCGACAAATGAGCGCAGCCTGTGTTTGAATGAAACGTAAGATTATAACTGGTTGCTTTGTAAAGTGTTAGGGCTGGCGGCGATGGATTTTATCTTTGTTTCTCAATATTGGCATATCGTTTGCGAGGCATTTGACTTAGCCTTTGTGGTGATGATATTGGGTGGACGCCCTAAACACGAAATATGGAGGAGGGGACAGGTCCGCCCGATTTCAGAAATATCCAAAGTCGATATGGCCGATAGTGAAGTTCAGGTAGTATTGATTTTGTTAATATATGTGGGCGGGGTCGTGCCTGGAGGAGGGACGACTCCGTTTTTTTTTGCGCTCGAATCCCGCCATAGACCGCCAAACCCGCACATAACCAGACCGCCGTGCGGATTAAATGCTCAAACTGGCCACCTGCTGCGACGGGCGCCAGCACGGCGAGTCGGCCGGTTTGAGTATTTCCACTACTCAACCTCGATACCGTAACGTATAATCAAATGCTATGGAGCAAAGCGTTTACAGAATTATCGATGCCAATTTCAATCGTGCCCGCGAGGCCGTTCGCGTAATAGAGGAGTTCTGCAGATTCGCCTTGAATTCAACCTCATTGACCAGCCGTGCCAAAAACCTTCGTCACCAACTCTCAGCCGCCATCGCTAAACTCGATGCCGCCCGCCTTATCTCAAGCCGAGACACCCTCGGCGACGTCGGTGTCGGCCAAACAGTCGAAAATCAACTTCAACGCACCAACCTTTATGAGTGTTTTACCGCTGCCTGCAAACGTCTCACCGAAGCCCTGCGCACCCTTGCCGAAATGACCCAGACCCTCGCCCCTTCAGTAGCTGCCCAAATCGAACACCTGCGTTATAATGCCTACACACTTGAAAAAGACATTACCATTTTCAGTGACACTGCTGAAAAATTCAAGACGGTTAAACTGTATGTGATAATCAGCAACTCATTTCCCGCCGACATACTTTCTTTAACCAGCCGCTGTGCCGCAGGTGGTGCCGACTGCATCCAATTGCGACCCAAAGCTGCAAACGATGACCAGTTTTTCGCTCTCGCCTGCGAATTCACAAAGACATGCAAGACAGCCGGCGTACTGAGCATAATAAATGACCGCCCCGACATCGCAGTTGCCGCAGGTGCCGATGGCCTCCATCTTGGCCAAAACGACCTACCAATTGACCAGGCCCGCAAACTACAGGCCACACCGTTAATCATTGGCAAAAGCACCCATTCGATAGAGCAACTGCAAACCGCATGCAAAGACAATCCCACCTACGTTGCGCTGGGTCCTGTCTTCGCCACCGAAACAAAGCCGGACGCCGAACCCGTTGGCCTCGATTACCTCACCCGGGCTGTGGACATACTGACCGATACCGGTATCAGCAGCGTTGCTGTAGGCGGGGTAACTACTGACAATATCGACGATGTTTTAATCGCCGGCGCAAAGGCAATCGCGGTCTGCTCCGCCGTGACAGATGCCCCCGACCCGACAACGGCTTGCCGACGGTTGAAAGACAAAATTACCGCCTTCAGCGAACAATAAACCCAATTATAATAGTGAATCCACGCACCTCTTGAGCCGGATTTTTCTACAGATTATCCACGAACAACACGGTTTTTCCCACTCAAGGCAGCAAATCCTTCAGAATTTACAGATACAGTTAGTCCTCAAACCGACTTGCCGCCAGGGGTTTGTCGCTCCAAACCATCTATTATCGCAACCTCCGCTCCCACAAGAAGTTGGCCCACAAAACCTTTTTCCAGAAATGCCGAAAATGATAATGCCAACCGACAAATCGCACCCTGTCGGCCATTGGCACTACTGCCTGAAAATGGAGCGAAGACTCAAAAATCGAGTTTTCAACAGGTTATCCACATCGCCGAAACTTAACGCCTAAGCCTTACGGACGATGGTCTGGCCCGTCCTGCAGGCCATTTTGTACTTGCCTGTTTAAACAGGCTTTGTTAAAAGGGAAGTCGGTATATTGAGTTAAACAGAATAAAGGGAAAGGGGGCAAAATTATGGCAGAAGAAGAGAAAAATTCAAAAGCAGCTGAAAATTCGCAAGAGCAGGAAAACCTCGGTTCCAAAGAAGCGGCAGCTGGCGGTGAAAAACCTGAAGCCGAGGCGGCAACCGAAAGCCGGGAGAAGGAAATCAGCAAAGACGCTCGGATGTGGGCAATGTTTAGTCACCTGGCGGGTCTGGCCGGCCTTAACTATTTTTTGCCGTTAGTCGGTAGTATTGTCGGGCCATTGATTTTATGGCAGTTGAAAAAAGACGAGTACCCGTATGTCAACGAGCACGGTAAAGAGGCGGTAAACTTTCAGATTTCGATAGTTATCTATACGATTGTAGCATGCATACTTATTCCCTTTTGCATCGGAGCCTTCCTGTTGATTGGTGTTATCGTCTTCGATGTTGTTTTCATTTTGATAGCGGCGATCAAAGCCAATAACAGTGAGTTCTTTCGCTATCCGCTGACCATTCGATTCATTAAGTAAGCGAAAAGCCGCCGTAAAAAAGAACCGTGATTTGTTGCCTGATTTGATGGCCCCGGACCTATTTGGGCCCAATGCCTGAGGAGTCTTTTTTCTAATGGAAGAAAAAATGAACAGACGGCAATTTCTAAAAAGCGCAACCGCTGCAGCAACGGCCGCTGCCGGCGCAGGTTTTCTCACCGGCTGCAACGGCCTTTTGAACTTTGGCCGTGGACCGGTGCTTGCAAAACCCTGGAGGGGCAGCAAACCGAACTTTGTTATTATCTTTTGTGACGATTTAGGTTACGCCGATGTCGGCTGTTTCGGCGCCAAGGGTTTTAAAACACCAAACGTTGACCGAATGGCACGCGAAGGCATGCGCTTTACAGACTTTTATGTCGGGTCTTCTGTTTGTTCGCCATCGCGGGCGGCGCTTCTGACCGGCTGTTACCCGCAGCGGGTAGGTATTCCCGGTGTGCTGTTTCCAAACGCCAAGATCGGCTTGAATCCCGATGAGACAACCATTGCTGATATGTTGAAGCCGAAAGGCTATGCCACCGCGTGCGTCGGCAAGTGGCACCTGGGACATCACCCGGAATTTCTTCCGACAAGGCATGGCTTCGATGAGTATTTCGGCCTGCCTTACTCCAACGACATGTGGCCGGGCGACCCACCAGGAAAAAAACCACGTTTCCCTGACCTGCCGCTGATTGATGGCGAGTCAACCATAGAACTCAATCCCGACCAGTCGCAGTTGACAACACAATACACCGAACGCTCGGTCAGGTTTATCGAGAAAAACAAAGACAAGCCCTTCTTTTTGTACCTGGCCCACACGATGCCCCACGTACCTCTTTATGTCTCGGACAAGTTCAAGGGTAAATCCGAACAGGGGTTGTACGGTGATGTTATTATGGAGATTGATTGGTCGGTTGGCCAGATTCTGTCAACTTTGAAACGGCAGGGTCTCGATGAAAAGACAATAGTGATATTCACCTCTGACAACGGCCCCTGGCTGTTATTCGGCAATCACGGAGGTTCCGCAGAGCCGCTGCGTGAAGGTAAGGCCACAACCTTCGATGGCGGACAGCGCGAGGCCTGCGTTATGCGATGGCCGGGCAAAATACCCGCAGGCTCAGTCTGCAACGAAGTTTCCACAGCAATGGACATTCTGCCGACCTTCGCCGGATTGGCTGGCGCGAAACTGCCGGAGCAGCGTATCGACGGCAGGGACATCAGGCCGTTGATGGCATCTGTGCCGGGGGCAAGGAGTCCGCATGAAGCGATATTCTTCTATAACAGCTGGAATCTTGAGGCTGTTCGCAGCGGCAGATGGAAACTGCACGTGCCTCATAAGTATATCCACGTTACCGAAGCAGGAAAAGACGGCAGGCCGGGAAAAAGGGTTCATAAAAAGATCGGCTTTGCTTTGTTCGATCTCAAGAAAGATATTGGCGAGCGGCACAACGTCGCTGAAAAACATCCGCGAGTTATCCAGCGACTTCTCAAATTAGCAGAAGATATGCGCCGCGACATAGGCGACGGCAAAAAAATGACCGGCAAAAACAGAAGACCGCCCGGCAGGATTTAAATCATAAGGTTTTCGAGAAAGGTTCTGGAACCAGAATTGAGTGACACTGTGCGATTTATCATTAAGTTATCGATTAGTGTAGCCATCATCATTTTCTGCACACAGATTGGAAAGAAGCTGCCAACCCTGGCAGGCTTGATTGCTGTGATGCCGCTGACGGGCCTTATAGTGCTGCTCTGGCTGTACGCCGACAACCCCGGCGATTTCAACTTGATGATTGATTACACCAAAGGCGCTTTGTGGGGAATTGTGCCGAGCATTTTGTTCTTTCTCGTCGCGTTTTTTTGCTTCCGCAAACAACTTAATCTACCGATTGTACTCTGTGCCAGCTTCGCCGTCTGGATTGCCGCCGCCGCTGTCCACCAGTGGTTGCTGAACAGATAAAAAAGATTGGCCCGCCCTTTTTTTGTACTGGATTTAAACTGAATGTTAGAAAGGAACACAAGAATGAAACGACGCCCAACGAACCTGGTATTTAGCGCATGTATCATATTTCTCATCAGCGGATGTGTAGCTCCTGTGACAATCCCCCAGGCCTTCAATTCCACACAGGAAAAAGAATGTCTGGCAAAAGCATACAGGCATGACAACAACGGCTGGATTTACATCCATATCGAAGGAAAACCGTTTGAAAGAGGATTCCAGCGCGGGTTTCTAACCGCCAATGAAATTGACGAGTGCTTAAAAACAATGGCCTACATGCAGGAATTTCTGACCGCGAAAGAACTTGATTTTTTTATTGAAACTGCCGCCGAGCTTTTCAAAGGAAAAATTCCAAAAGAATATACCGAAGAAATGCAGGGAATGGTAGCGGGAATGAACAGAGCGGGCAAAAATATTACTTACGACGAAATGCTTTTTATGAACGGATTCATTGACATTCTCTGGTACTGGTGGCCGCAGGAGAAAAAATCAATGAGCCCCGGTTGCAGCGCTTTTATCGCCACAGGAAACGCAACCGCTGATGGAAAAATAGTAATGGCCCACAATTCATGGTCTCAGTATGCCATTCTTCGATTCTGCAATATTATCGTAGACATTGTTCCGGACAAGGGACACCCAATCCTGATGCAGTCCTGGGGGCCTTGTATATATAGCGCCACCGATTTTTTCATCACCGGTGCCGGCCTAATCGGAACAGAAACCACCATCGGACGCTTTAAAGGATTTAACAAAAAAGGTACCCCTGTTTTTGTAAGGGCAAGGAAAGCGATGCAGTATGCTGACAGCATCGACGAATGGGCCCGGATAATGGTCGAAAACAATAATGGCGCTTATGCCAATTCATGGCTTCTGGGAAATATCAAAACCAATGAGATTGCCCGCCTTGAACTTGGGTTAAAACATCACAGTTTAGAGAAAAAGACAGACGGATATTTTTCCGGTTCGAACGTTGCCGACAACATAAAGATTTTAAGAGAAGAAACCACCGCCCGGTATGATGATGTAAGAGACACATGCGTAGCTCGCAGGGAACGATGGAAACAGCTTATGAAAAAACATCACGGAAAAATTAATACCGAAATCGCAAAACGAATGTTGGCAGACCATTATGATGTTTACCTGCGAAAAAAAAAGCCGGGCTCCAGAACCATATGCGGCCATTCCGAACTGGACGACGGCAGTGTTCCCGGAACTAAATCGGCCTATTATCCCGGAGGGGCCATCGATGGGAAAGTTGTTGACTCAACTATGGCCAGGGATTGGAAATTTTGGGCCAGGTGGGGCAGCTCTTGTAATGTGGGCTTCGATGCGCAGAAGTTTTTAAAAAACCATACTCAGTACGATTGGCTGCAGGGATACTTAAAAGACCTGCCTGCCCAGCCATGGACGGTTTTCCCTTAAATTTCCCCTGCCGGACGTTAATATAAGAACTATCACATTTAAGACTTCGAAAGGCAATTACGCATGTCTGATAGTGTGTTGAAGGTTCGAATTCCCTGGCCAATCGAGTTTGGACCACTTGAGTTTTGGTTTGACACATGCCAAAAGCCAAGTTAGCCTTTAGTCATTGAGAATAGTTGATAGGGGCGCAATATGCCTGATACACTGACCATAACCATTATCTTTATCGTGCTGGCAACCTTTGTCGGGGCCTTTATCAAAAGAACAAGCAGAGACAAATGCCTCAAGGACTTTTCAGGGTTTATGGTCACCCTCGAAACAGCAGACCGAAAGTCTATCTGGGGCAAGTTGCGGATTGAAAATACCGGCCTTGAGATGGTCTATGAAAATCTCCACAAAGACGACCAGGGCCATGACCAGGCCAGCTACATTCTTTACAAGCAGGAATATTCCAACATTCAGGCATTGGTGCGATTCCATGACCAGTTAAGCACCGACGACAGGGCCAGAAGGGACAAGGACCTCAAAAAAACTTACCATCCCGGATTTTTCAGGCGGCTCGGACGGAGAATAAAAAATGTTTTTAAGACCATCAGAGATTCGATTGTCGAAGTGGTCAATGTTTTGCTCAGCCACGCCAAGAAAACCACACCCTCAGGAGCGATGCTGACCAGCCAGGACAAATACGTCTCGCAGATGAAGCAGGAGTTGATTAGTTCGGTCGCTACCGCTTATGAGCCTTTGTTAGAGCGGCATATCGGCCGAAAGGTTGTGCTTGAGCAGGTCAAAGCCGACAAGGTTGTTGAATTGACGGGCGTGTTGAAGGATTATACATCGGAATTTATCGAACTCATGGACGTTGATTACGCGACCAGCGGAGCCGATACGCTGCGCAAGGCAGATATTGTCACACTGCGAACCTGCGGTATCGTCCGACACCTTGCAGAGTAACACTATAGACACCCCCTATGCCTCATTTTTTACACCTCTTGTTTGGAGTAGCGTTTTTGTTGCGAGGAGGTTACAATTTTGGGGTTAGGCTTGCTTGCGGCTTGTTAGGTCGTGCTGTATATGAGAAACATCGGTTTAATTGCGCCTGGAGAAAATATGAAAAAGTTAGCGGCATTAGTTACCTTATCACTTCTTGTTAATTTGAATTTTTCCTGCGTATCTACTGGAAACGAGGGGAATGCCAAAGAAAAATCAAAAGATACTACGTTTAACGAAATTTACCCCCACGCACTTCGAGGAGATGTAAAAACAGCACTTGAAATATTGGATTCCCTGCCAAACGCAGAATTAACCGAGAAACAATTGGAGATAAAAGAAAAATACTATAAACGCTTCAGGGAACAGAACGAAAAGGTTGCAATAAAAACTGAAGATCCTTTTGTTAGATATCTTATTGAAAGTTTTCATAAATATTGGAGGAACGCATTTTTGCAGAACTCCTTTATAAAAAAAGCTGAAAAAGTAGCCAGAGATGACCTTGTCGAATATTTATTTGCAAATAATTTAGTGGAACCTAATGAAACCAAAAAAAATGTAAGAAACGATTTGGATAAATACATTAAGAAAATACTAAAGTCAAAAGGTTACTATTCAAGAATGGGAAGAACTCCGCCTTATCGCGAGTTAATGATATGGGAAGAACAAACTGAACGACAATATGTGACCCAACTTCCAGAAGGAGAACAAAAAGTAAAGGTTGTCTTTATGGGAGATTTTATCAGCTATGGTTGGTCAGAATATGCCACCTTGGGTAGGTCGCAGGCTGGTGGATGGATGACAAAAGATGCGATATATTGTGTAGGAGAGGCTTATGATATTTCAAGCGAAAACTTTAGAATAAGCCTCTTGGTACATGAGGGACAGCATTTTGCGGATTATAAATCATTTCCTAAGCTGAAGCAACATGCTGATTTAGAATATAGAGCTAAGCTTGCCGAGCTTAGTAAAGCAAAAGAAACTATTTATAGTCTGCTAAGGCATTTTAAGGACAATGCAAAATATGACAAAAAACATCCGCACCAATTTGCTGAATATTGCCTGATAAGAGAATTGTCTAAGCTACTTTTCAACCAGAAGTTCGTGTCAGATATGAAAAAATGGGAAGCAATATCGTATGAGAAAATAAACGAAGCAAGCACAGAATTACTTAAGAAAAATACAAGACAATTGAAATCAGCTGGCGCAGAAACCGTTACTAAATTTGTAAGATGACAAATAGGTTTTTGAGGAAAAGATCACATCATTTGTTTGTCAGAAGTAACGTGTCAAATTATTTATACTGAGCTCTATTGAATTTTCCCGTTTATCCGCGGGTAAGTATCTTAAAAATAACCAATTATGGCTTTATTCGCGGGCATTTACCACCCTTAAGGGTGTAGTTTCATTTTCCTCTTTTGATCTGGTAACAGCTAATCCGGTCGTCTTCGCGGATACCGCAATTTTGTTTTTTTACTTTTGGTTTTTGATTTCTCACACTGACCATTGGCCCATTTGAGTTACTTTATAACATCGCGCACATAGCCGACCGCGTAGTCGGCGCGGCACCGCTGTTCGATACTATCGAGGTCCTCGCCCAATTCTTCGACCAGCTTATCATGCATTTTCGCAATACGGTTTTTGTGTTTCGCCTGGCCCGCCAGATTATTGAATTCGCCCAGGTCTGTCTGTAAATCATAGAGTTCGCGCTGCGGCCCATGCTCGGCGTCGGCCCGGGTGTGATATACATATTTGTATCTTCCGGCGCGAATCATCACGAAACCCGAGGCGATGTGGGTCGCATAGTATTCACTGACGGCAAAGTCTTTCCATTTGCCTCTGCCATCGTCCATCCACGCCACCATCGAGTCGCCGTCCCAGTCCTCGCCGACCTCCACCTCCACTAACTCAGCAATAGTTTGGGCCAAATCTACCAGCGAGCAGACCTCGGTTCGCCGCTGATCACCCTTCCAGCGTTTCGGCCAACTGATTATCAAAGGAACGTGTACCGAGTGCTCATACATGCACAACTTCCACCACAGCCCGTGCTCGCCCATATTCTCACCGTGGTCGCTGGTATATATCACAATCGTATCGTCGGCAAATTCGCTTTCTGCCAGGGTCTTGAGCACTTTGCCGACCTGCTCGTCCATCCACTGGCACAGTCCGTAATAAAACTCGCGTCCCTTGCGAACGGTTTCGTCGGGCAAACCCTCGGTATTCGTCCCTATCCGCAGATGCTTGTAGTTCCTCGGCTGTGATTCCAGGTGCCCTTCAGGAATAACCGGCATCGGCACCTTGCCCTTGTAAGGAGCCCAGTATTCTTTTGGCACTATCAGCGGATAGTGAGGAGCTATATACCCCGTTACCAGGAAAAACGGTTTGTCTGTTGATTTGCGATTCTTAAGAAACTCCAAAGTACCTGCCGTCACCTGCCGGTCGTGCTTCAAGACAAATGATTCGCCCGTACCAAAGTTGTCGATATGCCTGGAATTGCCCGGCTGCGGTTCCAGGTCATCGGCCTTGCGACGACGCCCGGTTCCTTTCATAACATTTCTGTTTATAAACCCGCCGATTCGCTTTAGGCCGTACCGCCGATAGCGGTCATAGTGCATCTTGCCGCACAGAAAAGATTCGTACCCGCTTGCGTTCATGATGCCGGCCAGCGACGGATAGTTCTCGGTCGGCAACATACTGCTATTGCTCCATGCCCCAACCCGGGAAGAGTATTTGCCCGATGTAAAAGACAGTCGCGAAGGCACACACAACGGCGAGTTGCAATAGCAATTCTCAAACAGTATCCCCCGCCCAGCCAGGTCGTCCAGAACCGGCGTTTGTACTAACTTATTGCCGTAACAGCCAAGGAGGTTTGCGTTGTGCTCGTCGGACATAATCAGTAGGATGTTCGGCCGTCTGCCTTTTAGTTTAGCAGCAGGTTTACTGCCGGAACAGCCGGCAAGTACTGGCAGGGCGCCCGCTGAAACCGCGGTCCAGCCCACTGTCTTAAGAAATTCTCTTCGGCTCTGCCTGGTCACATCTGCCTCCATATTCAACTATCAACAATCCCGCGGGGTACAAATATACACGCGCATCAAGAATAAGATTAAGGTTTTTTATATTTACGTCAGTTGAAAAACGTCATTCATCTTGTCACAGTAATACCTGACATTGTCCCATTTTGCATCAGGAGCAATTCTGTGGTCGGGACAGGGTATATAACCTCCTAATTCTACAAGAGGTTTAAGGCGTTCTACTTCAGCATCGACAGCAGGTTTGTCGAGAGCGAATACATGTTTTTTCATGCCGCCGACTCCACGAATATCTTTGCCGAATTTTTCTCGCCATGGAGCTATGCTTGCATTCCAGGTCCCTACTTCAATAGGAAACATCGTATTTACACCGTTGGCCAGCCATGTAGGAATCAATGCATCTATTACACCGTCGCAGTCTAAGGAAATGATATTTACGCCGTATTGATTCAGCAATCCTGTGATTCTTTTATAATGTGGTCCGACAAGTTCATTAAAAACCGCCGGTGTAACAAGAGGCCCGTTCTTAAAACAGATATCTTCCCAGAAGTGTCCGAAATCAAATTTTGCCCCTGTTTTCAGAATATATGCTGCGCATTGGTAAACCAGATCAGCGACGGTATCGATGATTTCCTTATATAGTATGGCATCATCAAAATACAGGTATGCAGTGTTTTCAAGTCCCAGCCAGTTTCTCATTTGGCCAAATAAACTTCCACACTCAAGGCCATAATGAAAATCTCTGTCATCTCTTTTAAGAAATTCCATGCCTCCTTCTTCAAAAGGCACATATCCTTTTCCTGTATTGACAAGTGTTTTGTTTATTCTGTCCGGGTCAAATTTGAGTCTGGGCTTATAATGTTGTTCCCAACTCTGACGATCTTTCAAGGTATGTTCAATATCCGGTGGGATTCCGGCAGCATTTGGCATTTGCAAAGTGATTACACCATATTCATTCAAAATATGTTTGCTGCCATCGGGCATTTCCTTAACAACATCAGGTTCGAAACCAGGCCAGAGGCCGGTCCCTGTTCCTGTTGCCCAGAAAACTGATAGCCAATTAAAATCAAAGCCGAGTTTTTCAGTAATTTCGAATTCGATCATATTGCCATCTGCCCAGTTTTCAGCCTGTTCTTTGGATATGTGGCCTTCTTGCGCCCATTTCTGGAGTGTTTCATCCCAAAAACCAAAATGAACGACTGGCAGCCTGTCATAATTTTCATAGTTCAGAATCGCTTTCACTCGTTCTCTATTTGTCATCATTGCACCTTAAGCACAAAAATACACACACTTTGAATAATCATAGAGACATTAACATCTGATATTTGAAAAATCAAGAATTGATTTTAGACAAGCGCGCGAAACTGAAAAGAAAAACAAGTCTTGAAAAAGTAAAACACAAAAATAATTGAAACAGCAGATAAAATTATCTCCGGATTGAAAGGCCGATTCATATCATTTTTGCTCGAAACACACAGCCTTACTCAAACTGACCACCTGCTGCGACGGGCGCCAGCACGGCGAGTCGGTCAGTTTGAGTTACTTACTTCTATGGATTCGGCAGTGCGACATAGAATCTGCTTCCCTTTCCGGGCTCGGATTCGACCCAGACTTTACCGTTGTGCCTGTCGAGTATCCTGCGAACAATTGTAAGCCCCATTCCCTGGCCGGTGGGAGGCTCGGTGGGATTCAACTGGTGAAAGATTTCGAAAATGTTATCAAAATGATTTTTGTCTATTCCGATTCCATTATCTTCGGTGCAGTAAACACTCCTGGGGCCGTCTGTATGTCCTGATATGTGTATTTTCGCCTTTCGGTTCGGGTCAAGGTATTTAAGGGCATTATCCAGAAGGTTCGTAAAGACCTGGGTAATCTGGCCATGGTCACCGAGGCAGGCGGGCAGCTCATCAACGATAACTTCGGCCCGGCATTCTTTGATTTGATACTGCGTTGCATTTAGTACCTGGGCGATCACGAGGTTCATATCCAGAGTTTCGATTTCCAAAGCCGCGGTTCCCAAACGGGAAAGTTTCAACAGGCCGACCAGCAGCATGTTCATCTTGTCCGCACTGGCTGTAATATAGTTGAGCGAGAGGGGAATGTCTTCATGGAGCACCTTGGACAGATTGTCCCTTATCTCTTGCGGGGTATGACTATTTTCAATAATTTCTGTTATTTTATCACATGAAAAGCCCAGTTCCCCGCTGTAGCCCTGGATATTTAAAAGAGGAGAGCGCAAATCGTGTGAACTGACATAAACGATGTTTTCCAGGTCTTCGGTCTTTGCGGCAAGGTTTTTTACAAGCCTTTCCCTTTCTTCCTCTGCGTGTTTGCGGTCTGTGATATCTTCAACGATAGACCAGATGCGTTCGACCTCATCCGCTCCTTTGACGACCATTCCGTTAAGCAAGACAGGAATCCGCTCGCCTGTTTTGCGGATATACTCTTTTTCGTATGGTCCGTAGCGTCCGGTCGTTTCTATAGCACGAAGTTGTTCGGCTTCGTCGACGTAATAATCCCGAGGGGTCACATCCCAGTAACGGAGCTTGACCATCTCCTTGTGTGAATATCCGATGATGTCGAGGTACGCCTGATTCGCCTGTATGAACGTTCCATCCATCTCGCATAACGCTATTCCCAATGGTGAGGTTTCAAACAGAAGACGGAACTTTTCTTCCGAAGCGTACAGAGCCTGTCGGGCCTGCTTACGTTCAGTAATATCCCTGCCGTAAAGATTGACATAACCGGCTTCGGTTACCGGTGTGAACACAAACGAAAATATCCTGCCGGAATGCGGAATCTCAAAGCTTTTTTCACAGCCGGAAGCAAAGACCTCTGAAACCATTTGCCGCCATTGATCCGAGACCGGCCTACCTACCTGATAGCCCCCTTCTTTCAAAAATGATTCACTTGCCGGGTTAGAATGGAGCAGTAACCCATCTTTTGTGATTCGCAAGACAGGATTTGGATTTTCCGAAGGGAATTTCGCAAGGTCTTGCATCTTTTTTTCTGCCTGCCTGCGGTCGGTTGTATCTATGGATACGATCATGATATAATCAATTCGACCTTCATCATCATTAACTGGTACGAGAGTCGAATGATACCACAATTCGTTTCCCTCTGTATCAAGCATGGAAACTTCCTGTGTAATAACTTCACCGGTTTCTTTGACTCTTTCCAAATTTTTAGTCATGGAATTCCGGAATGACTCAGGATAAAGATCGAAAGGGAATGGCTTGCCATAAAACTGTGTGATGTCGTCTATTTTAAGATCTTCTATGCCCGAGCGACTCATATATTGCAGATTAAAATCAAGATCGACTATCTTAGTACAAACCGGTGAATATTCAAGCCATACACGAATTCTTTTTTCAGAGTCCTTTAATTTCTCTTCTGTCAGCTTGCGATCGGTGACATCAAACAGTACGCCGTCGAGAAAAAGGACATTCCCTTCTTCATCCCGAATTCCCCGTCCCCTCTCAAATACCCATTTGATATTTCCATCAGATGTTATAATCCGGTATTCGAGCATAAACGATCGGCCTTTATTAACTTTTTCAAAGGTAATCGTCTTTACCATTTCGCGGTCTTCGGGATAGATAATACTCGCAAACGATCGGACTCTGTTTTCAAGAAAATCGCAAGCCGGATATCCCGACACTTTTTCCATCATTTCGCTCATATAATGCATCGTCCAATACTCATCCATCTGGCAGCGGTAAACGACACCTGGAAGATTGGCCACAAGAGTTCGGAATCTCTCCTCGCTTTCAGCGATCTGGTTTTGCGCCTCCTTGCGTTCAGTGATATCCTGTGTAAAGCCGATACCGCGGATACACTGGCCTTTTTCATCGAATTGAAGTTCTGCTTTTTCCCTGACCCATTTGACTTTGCCTTCTACAATAATACGGTGCTCGATATTATATGGTTTTCCTTTAAGAGAGGCGGCCCACTGTTTATCTACGTATTGCCTGTCATCGGGATGGATACAATTGAAAAAGATTTCGTAGGTAAGCTCTGTGCCTATTGGTACACTGAATATCCGATAGTTCTGATCAGTCCAGACTAATTTGTTTTTCTTGATATCCAGTTCCCATGTCCCAATACTGCCGATTTCCTGAGCCTTTTCAAGATAATACCGCTGAATCCTAAGGTTTTTTTCAGCCTGCTTTCGTTCGGTGATATCAACATGTGTCCCTACCATTCGAACAGACTCACCTGCGGCATCGCGCTCGACCACTTTTGCTCTGCTCAGAACCCATCGCCAGTCTCCGGTTTTGGTTCTGAGGCGAAATTGCTCGGCAAAGCTTTCTTTTCTTCTTTCAATGTGTTCACGAATCCTTTTCTCGGTAGCTTCTCTTTCATCGGGATGCAGCAGACCGGCCCACGCCTGGTAGCTGGCGCCAAATTCGTTGGGTTCATAGCCTAACATCGTATAGTAACGCGGGCTGAAATAAATATCTCCTGTTTTTATGTTCCAGTCCCACAGTCCGTCATTTGCGGCATCCAGGGCCAGCGACAGCCTTTCCTCACTTTTTTCAAGTGCCTGCTCTGCCTCTCGCCGTTTGGTAATATTGGTGAGTATTCCTATGTAATGGGTCAGCTTGTTTTTCTTGTCTCTAACAGGGACAATATTCAGTTCATTCCAGAACATTTTGCCGTCCTTGCGGTAATTTCTCAAAATAACATGGCAGCTTCTTTCTTCCCGCAAAGCCCGGCGAATTTCCACCAGTCCCGGCTGGTCACTATCTACTCCCTGAAGAAACCTGCAGTCCCGTCCTTTTACCTCATCAAGGCTGTAGCCGGTTATTCGCTCGAATGTCGGATTTACATATATGACAGGGTTGTCATCTGCCCCAATATGGTCAGCGATAATAACGCCGTTTGTGGAATTATAAATCGCGGTATTTTGCAGTCTTAAACTCTGTTCAGCCTGCCTGCGTTTTGCCATTGATATGGCAATAATTATCCCAAATATAGTAAAGCTCGTTATTATCAGTAATCGCATATAAATTTCGTGTTTGGGAACATCCAGTATGAGTTGTGACCAGAAAGTGCCTTCATAGAATATCCACGCGTCGACGATGGCATCGAATACCCAGACAACTAATCCAAAAACTAACGCGGCCGCAATAACACGATATTCTATGTCTTTGAGTATTCTCAGGCGTAGATGCAGGCCGAATAAACTTAACAGCAGCCAGAGAATAATCACAGTTTCAAGAAAGGCGAATAGAAATATAATTGCGAACCTCTTTCTCTCTTTAACTTCTGCGGGCTCATTTATTAAGACGCTCTCAAGAGGCAGAAGGTCTTGTGAAAGATTGTGTTTTTTCATCTGGGCATAATCAAACATGGGAGGGTTTGGGCTTTGGAGGACTATCGGGATTTGCGAAGCCTTTTTACCGCCAAGTATATCCAGTACCATCTTAGCTGCTGCTTTGCCGTGTATTTCTCCGGAAGTAAGGTAGCCTCCGACTATTCCCAGTCCGAGGTTATGGCCTTGGCTCGAATAGACAGGCTGTTTACATGCGGAGCGGACCATTTTTCCCGCCTGGCGATGGCTGAACAACTGCCCTCGGTTATCGCGATTAAAATTGTGCAGGATTACAACACTTTCAGTCGGTAAATTCTCCAGACGATTTATAAGTTCATCTTTGCTTAAATCTTCCAGAAACTCTACCTCAACCTTTCGATAGAGCTTTTTGGAGGCCTCGACATATTGCTTGTGCCTTTTTCTGCCGGTAGTTGTCAGGTCGTTAATTATGAACAACTTTTGAGCTTTCTTGTGCAGCCGCAAAGCAAGGTTCATTGTTTTCAATATGTCCTGCTTTTCTATGACACCGGTAAGTTCAGGACAGGCTTTTCGAAGTTCATCGGAGTAGTGACTCAGGCCGCAAAAAACCATCGTAACATCACCAAAAAGCTGGATACGATGTTGAAGAGCAAAATAAAAGGCATCGTCGTCGGCTGTTATTATGACATCAAAATGAACGTTTTTGAATTTGTACTTATAAGTTGCCAGCAGATTCGCGAAATGTTGCGGGTCACTTATTCTTTTGGTATCCATATATTCGACGGTAAGCTGGATGTCCCTTTCCTGGGCCTGCAATACTGACTCTACGCCGTTAGTGAGACTGTCGGTCCATATCAAGCCTTTGTGGTAAGAGTGCAGCATAAGAACCTTGCTGCTTTGATTTATCTGGGCCTGTGCGGCAGGGGCTAAAAAAAACAAAGCGACAAGAACAATTGCAATACAATACTTCAGCTTATCAACTGTTGGGACAAAACGGTGAAAATCGAGGAATTTTGGATTGGCTGCTATCAAGATAGAAAAATACCGCCGACTCATTCTTTTCTCCTTCTTTCGGAAAAAGTCGTTATCCTTTTTATAACACAAAAACCGGATTCCCTGCATCGGGCTTTAAACGGCTTTTGCCATCAGGTTATTCCTTACTGAGGCATAGGGGAAATCCCCGCTGTATGTAGTGTATGGCCGGCTGTCCCGGACGGTTATATCCGTCCGCGACTGCACAATCGTATCCTTGCAAAAGGCTGAGTTTCGGCTATCATAAGTCAAATGGCAGCAAAATCGCACAAGGACAAAGATAAAAAGCAAGGCTTGACTGCGGTGGTCAATAAAAAGGCCTATCGCAACTACGAGATTATCGAGAAATTCGAGGCGGGGCTTTCACTTGTCGGCAGCGAGGTCAAATCGCTTCGGGCAGGGGCGGCTGACCTTGCCGGCTCATACGCCAGAATCGAAGGCGACCAGTGCAAACTGACAGGTGCCAGCATCACCCAGTATGAGCAGGCAGGCATCCATAATCACGAGCCGCTGCGAAAAAGAACTCTCTTGCTGCACAAAGCTGAAATCCGTAAGATAAGGACCAAACTTGAACAGCGGGGATTTACGCTGGTTCCTTTGCGGATTTATTTTAACAACAGAGGCTTTGCGAAAATAGAATTGGCACTTGCCAGGGGCAAAAGGCAATACGATAAGCGCAGGACGATAACCGAGCGTCAGCAGAAAAGGGACCTCGACAGGGATACGAAAAAATATCGCAAATAATCAAAACCAATAATTACAGGGGTATTTATTATGGCAGATGAGGAGAAAAAAGAAGAAGAGAAAAAGATAATTATCGACGAGGACTGGAAGACCGAAGCCCACAGGGAAAAAGAGGTTTTGGCTGCCCAGGAAGAAGTGGAAAAGAAAGAGGCTGAGAGTCAAAAGCGTGAAGGTCCGCTGCCGCCGGGTAATTTTGCCGCCCTGGTAAGTATGCTCGTTACCCAGGCGTTGTTTGCTATGGGCCTTGTGGCGGTTGAGGAAGAAGATGACCAGAAAAGGGAACCCGATTTGGCATTAGCGAAATACAATATTGATATGCTCGAGACGCTTGAGGAAAAAACCAAAGGCAATCTCTCCGAAGAGGAGCAGAAGATACTGACCGATATGCTCGGTCAGGTGCGAATGGCCTACGTGAAAATAACGGAGTAGCGGGTATTGGCTAACATATTAGACAAGATCATCGCTGACAAGAAGGCCGAGGTCCGGGCCCGCAAGGCCGACAAGAGTCTTGACCAGCTTAGGGCTGAGATACAGACCCTGCCCAAGTGCCGTAATTTCTATAAGGCTGTCACCAAGCCCAACCCCCGGGGCCTGAATGTCATAGCCGAGGTAAAAAAGGCATCACCTTCAGCCGGCGTCATCAGGGCCGATTTCGACCCGGCAGCTATCGCAAAGACATACCAGAAGTGCGCCGCCGATGCTGTCAGTGTGGTTACAGATGAAAAGTATTTTCAGGGTCGGCTGGAATACATAAACCAGATTAAGCAGGAAGTCGATTTGCCGATTTTGCGAAAGGATTTTATAATCGACCTCTGGCAGGTGTATGAAACAAGGGCCGCCGGCGCCGATGCGATACTGTTGATAGCAGAGGCTTTGAAGCCGGCTGAAATTATGGATTTGATGATAGCGGCGTCGCAGTTGACGCTGACGGTACTTCTGGAAGTCCACGAGGCAGATTCCCTGCTGGCCAATCGCAGCTTGATAGGTTTTCCACAAAAAGGCTACAGCGTGCTGGGCATCAACAACCGCAATCTGACTACGATGGCAGTTGATATAAACACCACCAGCCGATTAGCTGAGCTGGTCGAGAATAAAAACCATCTCGTCGCCGAAAGCGGCATAAAGACACGCAGCGACGTCGAGAAACTAATATCTGTCGGCGTAGGCGCGGTCCTTATCGGCCAGACCCTCTGCGAAAACCCCGACATCGAACAAAAATTCCACGAACTTTTCGACAAAGTTAGTCCGTGATGCTTGGTTCGTTATGCGTTGCTGGTTACTCGTTTCTGGCCAACAACAAGCATCGAGCAAATTATTCATTCTAAATTCTCAAGTTTTCTTATTAGATTTCGTATAGCTTTTCGCCCTTTGCCGGTAATATTGCAAAATGTTTTGGGCTTGCGCTCGATGAAAACCTTCTCTACTTTTATGTAGCCCGCTTCTTCCAGTTTGCGAATCTGGACACTAAGATTGCCATCGGATAGCTCAAGAGCATTTCGCAAATATGTGAACTCTAATTTATCACCACCGATAAGGGCGGATATTATCCCTAAGCGGGTCTTAGATAATATCAACTCGTCAAAATTCGGCTGGTTAGCTTTAGTCATTTTCTCTTTTCTGTCTAAGATAACGCCTCTGAGCGATTATCGCCGGTATAATACATCCTAAGCCCATCGCAAAGCCAAGGATTAGGTATGCGTAATCTTTGATAATAAATGCCGCCACCATCCCCGCGAAAATTCCAATTCCGCCCCAAAGCCACTCTTTCGAATAAATGACTCCTGTCATACTCAGTGCAATACTATAGACCATCGCCCAAAGAAAGCCCAGCCCGCCGAAGAAATCTAAAAACAAGCCGAGCGTGCTCCACACAACGCCATGAGCCAGGACGATCATCCATACCCAGCCGATCTGTTTTGATATTCGTGGGACTAAGCCGGCCTTTTTTTGACGTTTACTCACCCTGATACCGCTGACAACCGTAACACAAACTCCGATAGCAAGTAGCGGCAGGTACACAGGCCAAATCCACTTATATAGCTGGTGCATTACCAAAAAGTATATCGCCGTATAACCGATCATACACACAAGGCCCCAGACTATCATAACTGGCGCCTCAGGATCAAAATCCCGACGAGTCTTTTCGATAGCTGACCGCATAAACTGAAGATTTTCATTTAATTCTTTTTCTTCCATATTATTAACTCCTTCTATAAATAATTTTCAAACTTTTGATCATACACTGTCTTATTACTGAAAACCGGCCGCTATTGCTTTATTAAGTAACGCGGGCTCTATACAAAGATTAAGAACCGAATGTGCCACCACAGCCGACCACACATTACCTCGCCAGAGAGAGGCTATCCCAAATGTCGCTCCAAATACAGCCGTATACAACATGCCGACCGGACCCCAGAAGATATGTGCCATCCCGAAAGCAAGCGCCGACCAGAGAACTTGCGATTTTCGCGAGCCCCCGGCTCGCAAAACGATTAGTATTACAAATCCCCTAAAAAGAAACTCTTCGCAGAAACCGGCACTTAGCGAGGCAGGGATTGATTTAAGTTTTGCAAGATTAAAAACGAACATATCAGAAAACGCTGGCCACCCCGACAGGCCGTAAACTGCCACCCAGAAACCGCCAAGTGATAACCCGAGGAGCAAGTCTTTTAGAATCGAGTCAGTTCGGGTTCTAAAAAGTTCCGCAAATGAATAATTTTTTCTTTGGATTAACCACCATAGCAATACCCCGGCCCACAACCCAAACGGTGCCATAGACATAATAGCTTGCTGGATAAGTTCTGCCGGTGGAGACCCCTGATAGGCGGTTTTCATATACCATAAAACTATGTAAATATTGGAAAACAGCATACCCATCGCTAATGGAGTGATGATGGTAGCAATTATCCAGCCGATGGCTTTCTTTTTTGAAATTTTATCCATAGCAGTTTTTTGTCCTTCAGCCCCTTCTTGTTTCGGTTTTGCATCTTCTTGTGAATATTCTCTATTCATCGCCTTTTTCCTGTTTACGGTAATTCCTCCGGGCGATTATTGCGGGGATAATACAAGCAAGGCCGGTTGTAACACCTATTATTGCATACGCATAAGGTTCTGTGAAAGAGGCTGCTATGATACCAGCAAATATTGCTATTCCACCATACAACCATTCTCTGGAATATAATATTCCCATCATAGAAAGGCCGATACCATAAATCGCACTTAAGAGGAACCCAAAACCGCCAAGATGGTCTTTGAATAAT
>SDBV01000257.1_pt1 | contig 73392 bp, 67 predicted proteins | sample 2277081 | NCBI WGS metagenome assembly SDBV01 (sample SAMN10402039, study PRJNA504765) | marine sediment metagenome | isolation source: marine sediment core GS10_PC15, 223 cmbsf | place: Arctic Ocean: Southern Knipovich Ridge | collected 2010
GGTAATTCAAATGAAATTAAGGCTGGTATTATTATTATTTTCTTTTACTTTTCTGTTTATTGCTTGTGAAGGTCCAATAGATGGACTCCCCGGTGCACCAGATACCCCTACGAATGTTACTGTTGTATTAAATCCCTTTGGCCCCGTTAGATATTTATTTATTCTTGTTAAATGGAACAGTGTTTCCGAAGCTGATGAATACGGTATTTTCCGAAGTGAGGAAGGTTCGAGTTCTTATTCTTTAATTGGAACAAGCAGCACAGTTCAATACGAGGATAGAACAGCAACTACCAATATAGACTATACTTATGCAGTAAAAGCTTATAATTTGGGTGGCTCATCAGATCTAAGTGATCCTACAAAAATAATTCAGCTGCCAGTAATTGACCCCGGTCTAACTGATTATTATGTAAAGCCTGACATTTATACCCTCGGTTTAAATAATCCTATGAGCATTAAGTTTCATGAAAATAATTTATTTATTGTAGATACAGATAATGACAGGATTGTAAGAATAAATACTAATGGCTCGACAGTAATGTGGCTTGGTGATGATGGTTTTACAACTGACTGGCATACAGGCGGTACACCTGTTTCCGGTTCAGGGAACGGACAGTTCGCCGGCCCTGAAGACATTGCTTTTGATAATTCCGGATTTATGTATATTGCAGATACCAATAACAACAGAATACAAAAAATATCGTTAAACGGTGATTTTGTTGCATGGCTTGGTGATGATGGAAGCTCAACTATCTGGCATACAACAGCAGGAACAGCAACTCCGGGGTCAGGAGATGGCCAATTTACATTACCAGAAAGTGTTGCATTGGATAGTAATGGAAACATATTTGTCGCAGATAACATTACAAGCCCAACCAGGGGCAGAATACAGAAGTTTTACAATAATGGGGATCATGTTAAAACTTTGGTTTCAGGTTCTGCAAGTGCAAATCCAGGTGAATTTGGAACATATATTTCAAAAATATATATTTATAATGATGAATTGTATGTTGCAGATTCTCAGAATAGTAGAATTCAGAAATTTGATTCAGACTTAAGTTTAAGTAGTGCTAAATGGCTTGGATTAGATGGCACTATAGGCTGGCATACAACAGGCACTGCAGCTCCTGGAATAGGGGATGGACAATTCAATGCACCATTGGGTGTTTATGTAGACTATAACGGTTATATTTACGTTACAGATACTCAAAGTCAAAGAATTCAATTGTATGCATATGATGGCACTTTATTGGGATGGCTGGGCACAGAAAATTCGGGAAATTCACAAGGCTGGTGGCCTATAAATCCGGTGAGTACCGGTTATTTTTCTATTACTTCCAATTTTTATATGCTTTACGATCCATCACAGGTTGCTGTAGGTTATTCCGGAAATGAACAGTTTTTATATATATGCAACAGAAATATTGCCCTTTACACAATAAAAGTATTTAGAATAGTACACAATTAGAATAAAATACTTTTTTAAATGATTTGCTAAATTGCATACTTCCTCTAATTATTGCATACTGCAATTATGCGATGCATCTCCGGTAAAGACAGAATAAAGGCAAAATACCTCCGAAATTTTATACGATGAATCGAGGTTTACACTTGGTATTCCGGGGAAGCTTTATTTCCCGGAAGCAAAAGAAGATTTAATAGAGATTGTAAAACTTACTGAGCAAAAATAATCCAATTGTATAAATTTGATTCATCATAAATTGACCTGACAGAATCACTATGTTACTCTTTTAAAAAGATAATGATTAAAAGAAAAAGAATGAAAAAACACAGCTGTCTTCTTTTTTTAACCTTACTTATTTCATTAATATTTATTACCTGCAAAACACCAAAAGATCCGGATCCACCGGATTTAAGCAGAATAGTAATAGATACATTTGGTAATCCTGGATCCGTTGCATATTTTGATCCATCAGGACTTTGCACCGAACATAATATTGGAACAGACTCTTATGGCAATGACATGATTGTCTATCAATATGGAACCGGGACAGAAAATAGTGTTTTTCTTATAGGTCAACTGCATGGCAATGAAATAGCTGCCGGTGAAACTGTTGCGCAAATAGAAGAGGCTTTAAAATCCGGAAGTATAACTTGTTCCGGATAATACTTCTGTATATGTACTAAATCCGGCAAGCCAATCACAAGACAGGCGTATTCCCGATAATACGACAGGTTATGATCCAAATAGGGGATTTGATGGGACAGGAAATCTTCCGGAAGTAAATAACATAAAGAATTTTGTAAGTAATCTTGATGAATCCTCCAGGCAATTGGATATTGTAAGTTATCATCAATATAATACAAGTGATAAGAATGCTTCAGGATATGTTTTTGGCATGTATCGGCTAACTGAAGAAGGTACTGCAAAATCAACTGCAAACAGAGGAAATATTGGTGGTTTTAATGCATTAGAAGGTATTGATTACAATGTGGATGAAAGGCCTGTCCGGATGGTGTCTGATTACAGAATGATGTCTGGGAAAATACAGTTTATCCGGGAGAGTTAATTAATTATGCTCAAACTTTGGGTAATGATATATCAATAGTAGAAATAGAAATTCCAGGTAGTCATCAAGAGATAAGTGCTTCTACGTATTTGTCCGGCACAAACATTAATTTCTTTAATGTTTTATTAGAAAATTATTGAAGAAGACTAAAGCAGATTATCCTGCTCTTTTTTTTATAGAGTTCCTCGAAGATTGTAGTTTTTATATTTAGCAGGAAAAAATATATAATAAGCTTAATTTTTCTTAGGTTATTTTTTTCTAATAAATAATGAATATATTGATTTTAACAATTTCAAAACCTGTCTTTCCAGTAATCTGGTTTTTTTCTCAGATTCATAAAAGCACCAATTATTAAACTATTATTAATAATCTTATATATAATCCCAAATGGAAACCGCTCAATAAGACATCTTCTTTCATTTTCTTCACCAATAATAGGCCATGCATAGGGGAAATTAGCAATAAGTTCTAAAGATTTTTCATATTCATTTAATAATGCGCTTCCCAGTCCTGCTTCTTTTTCTTCATAATAATTTACAGCTTCTTCAATTTCAAGCGCAGCAGGTGTTAGAAGTTTATGCTTCATCTTCGAATCTTTTTCCTTAATTTTCTTATAAATTCTTCTCCATTAATTGCAGTAATTTCACCTTTATTAAAAGCATTAAACCTGCTTTTTATTTCTTTTTTCCAGGCTTCCTCGATTTCAGGATCTATTGAAGCATTAAGACTTTTTATTAAAATATCTACAAGTTCAGCTCTGTCTTCTAAGGGTAGTGAGAGTACTTCATTAACTATTTCTTTTGTCATTTTAATTACTCCTGTTTTGGATTTAATCTATAAGAATTTCAAAACTAATAGCAAACATAATATTACCTATAGGATTAATATACACATAAATTTTATATTACACAACAATATGATTTGCAAAGGATGGAACAAATTTAGATATTCTTGCCAGATACATAATAATTACCTTTTTAAGTATAATTTTGCCTTTCTTTAATATAGTGGTAATAATTTAACTTTTCAAATATTTATATAGTCTTTTAGTAATTTTCAGAATGTAAAGTAATAAAATAGTTTATAATAATCCAAATTGAAAACTTTTGAATATGGGCAATATTAAATTGATACTTTCACCTAATTATGGCATCCTGTAATCATGCAAATCATCTCCGGCAAAGAAGCAATAGAAGAAAAATACCCCGAAATTCTTTACGATGAATCGAGATTTACATCAGGCATCCCTCAGAAGCTATATTTTCCGGAAACAAAAGAAGATTTAACAGAAATTGTCAAACTTGCAGATAAAACTGCAACACCGATTATATCTATCGGTGGGCAGACGAGTATTACAGGAGCAAGCACTCCGGAGGATAATTGTTTTGCAGTGAATTTTATTAAAATGAACAGAATCCTCTCCATTAATAAATCAAACGAAAATGAATGCTTATTAAGCTGCCAACCAGGTGTAACTTTACAGGAAATTGGCTCTTTTTTAGAAGCTCCTTTAAACTTTAAGTATAAGGTTGGGCGTGCAGAACTTATAAAATCCGGTTACTGGTTTTATCCTCCGGATCCTACAGAACTTACTGCCACTCTGGCAGGTACTGTTGCAACCAATGCTTCCGGTGCACGTTCTTTTTACTACAAATCAACAAGGAACCATATAAAATCAATTTCTATTGTACTTGCAGATGGTGATACTTTTAACTGTTATCGTGGAGATACTTTTTTTAATAGTAAAAACGCGCTCTTTAAAACGGATAATGGAAAATCAATCTGCATAGATAAAATGCAGTACACAAATACAAAAATAAAAAATGCAGCCGGATACTACTCTAATGATAATATGGACCTTATAGACCTTTTTATTGGAAGCGAAGGAACACTCGGTATATTTTCTGAAATTACAGTTAAAATAATACCCAGGCCGGATATTATCTCCGGTCTTACCTTTTTTCCTGAAAGACAAAATGCATTTGGCTTTGCAGAGTTTTTAAGAAAACAGGATAATATACTGGCCATCGAATTTTTTGACAGTAGTGCTGTTAATTTTTTATATGAAAACATGGAAAATCATAAAATCCCTGACGCACCGAAGGGCAAAACTTTTGCTGTTTACTGGGAATTTGCAGAGTATGCAGAAAAGCCTTTTGAAGAAATTATGGAAGCCTGGGAAGAGGAATTATTAAAACTACACTCATCTTTTGATGATACATGGAGCGGATTTGATAAAAAGGAAATGGAAACCTTAAAATCTTTCCGCCATTTAATACCGGAACTTATCAATAATAAAATATCAGAAATTAAAAAAAAGTACCCGGAAGTAAGAAAGATAAGCACAGATACTGCACTTCCTGGAAAAAACTTTAATTCTGTATTTGAAGAGTATATTAAACTATTAGATTATGAAAGACTTACATATATAAGTTTCGGCCATCTTGGCGATTATCACCTTCATATAAACATAATCCCTAAGAATAATGTCGAACTAAAAAAAGCCTTAAATGTTTATAAAAAGATTATGGAGCTTACAGTCAAAGCAGGCGGAACAGTATCTGCAGAACACGGTATTGGGAAGATAAAAAAGGAATATTTAAAAATGATGTATGGAAATAATGAGATTTCTGAAATGAAAAAGGTTAAATCAATCTTAGATCCTAAGAACCTGTTAAATCGCGGGAATCTGTTTTAAGATTTATTTCCAAAGTATATACCAGCCCATTCCCATTTGCCATCCACTTCCGGGTCTTCCGGAAAATCAATTCTTCTAAAATAAAAGTACCACGTACCGACCCAGTAAGACCAATTCCAGGTCTTTAGATATGCTTCGCTGGCATTAGATTCTTCTTCTAATTCTTCACCATACTTTATAGTCCTTGAAGATAAAAGCATATTATTAATACTGAATATTTTCTCTATTCTTGTTGCATCATAATCCTTTTGCAGCCAATACTTTGAAAAAAAGTTAATTTTTGCTTTATAAGAATTTAATTTCGAAACATCTTTTGTTGACAGAGCTGTTTTTATTTCTGAAACAAGGAACCTTAAGTCTTCTACAATCCAGTCTTTTTCTACATCATAAAAAGATACTTTATTTGATACATCTGCATATGCTTCTGCATGTGATTGAATAACTGTTTCCGGGTAATTAAGAAACTGTTTATAGGTTTGGATAGAAAGGTCCCACTCTCCGATATCTTCATATGCTGCTGCAAGATAATAATAGCATTCACCTAAAATAATCTCTTTTTCAAATCTGGAGATTAATTCTTTGTAGTATTCGATTTTATATTCACTGTTTCCTGTATATTTTAATAATTCATTTAAACAGGTAAAATGAACAGAATTCCCAATTATAAATACATCCGGATAATTTCTTAATATCCGTTCATAGTAATGAAGAGCAAATGGAATAGCACCTTGTTCTTTATATGCTTCTGCTACCATAGCAAGATAAAATGAGTTATAAGGGTCCTTAGAGTTCTTTTCTACATATTGTGTTAAAAATGTTATTTGCTTTTCTACATATCCTGTATTATATAATATTTCTGAAATTAATTTTATCAGGATAAATCGATTGTCCAGCTTTTCTTCTGCACTGCCCTTTTCTTCGGACAAAAGATTAAATAATTCCCTTATTATCCTCTGCTCTTTACTATTCCCGACTAAATAATATGCACTTTCATCAGAACATGCATATAAAACAGAAATTAGTAATAGAAAGAATATTATTTTTTTTAGCATTGGTACCTTTAAAATTTATAAAATATTTTTAACCGTATGAAACGGCCTTTATAGATTATATAACATATTACGAACTTTATGAATGGTCAAGTGGATATTCAATAAAACTATTTGTAATGTCAAATAAATTAGTCCACTATGGTAAATATCTTTCACATATAGTACATTAATTAAAAAATGAAGCCTAAACAATATTTTAAGGCATTAGACGGATTACGGCTATTTGCTTCTGTTAACATAGTACTTCTTCATATTTATACACAAAGACCTGTTAGTTATATGGTTTCTGTTTCACAAAACTTTATAGATTATATAATTTATGCTCCGGCGTTTAATGCCAGTGTTTTTTACCTGCTAAGCGGATTCATTTTTACTTATAAATATTCAAAACAGGCGCTTAATTTTCCTGTTAAAACATTTCTACTTAAAAGATTTAAGAAATTATACCCTTTGCATGCTGCCACAACAATATTAATGGCTTTAATCCTTATTTTTTTTAGTATTAAGAGTAATTATATTAATCTGGAAAAAGTATTTTTGTCATTATCTATGCATCTGTCTTTATTATGGTCATTTTTCCCTTTAAATACTTATAGACTAAACCTTCCTTCATGGTCGTTGTCCAGTTTTGTTCTGTGCTATTTGCTGTTTCCAACATTTCTTAAGCTTGTAAACAAAATCAAACTGCAAAGTAAAGTAATTTTCTACATTTTCCTTTCATTTATCCCAGGAATATTATGGACTGTCGTTTATTCATTATTCGGATTTAATAATGAGCTTTTTCTCTTTTTCCACACCTTTGCACCAATAAGATTTTTTGAATTTATTATTGGCATGTTAATCGCACGCCTATTCCGGTTAAACAAAGGTAGAGATAATATCTTGGAGAAAAAACCATATATAAATACAATTATCATTTTAGTTTCTATTGCCTTAATATTTTTAAATACATATTTCAGGTTTTCATCCGACAAATATATATACTGGCTTGCATATCATATATTCTGCATTATCCCCTATTCCGCTTTAGTTTACTGCTTTGCAAAAGGTACAGGCATAATTTGCAGTTTTACAAAAATAAAAATAATAAGAAAGCTTGGGAAAATATCCTTTTATACATACATTCTTCACTTTCCTATTATATTTTTAATTCCATTAATTAATAGCGATTTTTTTAAACTTTCAGATTTTTTATTTTCACCTATTAAAATATTGATATTCTTTATAATTCTATACGGTGGCAGCCTGCTCGCATCAGAAATGATGAAGCCTAGGCTGCCTGAAATAAAACATCCTAAAACCGGGCAGTAATGTAAGAGAAATCTGTGGAATCGGTGTTCCAAAGAAACTAGACAAATAAGATGTAATAGGCAGTTTAGTAAACAACAATTTTGAATCGGATTATGCTAAAACCTGGTTTTCTTAACATAAACTTTCAGAACACCATTTCTTATTTCCCAGGTAATTTCAGTTTCATCTGCATTTTTAGGTATTACAAAAGTTCTTTTAAAATCATAATCTCTTATTTCAGTTTTCACAGGACTTTCAAACTGCAAACTCTGTGTGAAATTTTGCCATACATATGTTAAAAAAATTCCTGTAATATTTTTTTTTTATTCTTATTTTTTTGATAATAGATTATTATTTAATTTGCTAGTTAATTTACTAGTTAGGGATAATTTATTGGATATTAAATTTATTAAACTGCAGAATTGCGGAAAAGATTATATACTCTTTGATAATCTGAATAATCAGATTACAGATATTTCTGTTATTCCGAAACTCTCAAAAAAAATAACAAACAGGCAGCTTGGCATAGGCGGTTTCGGTTTTATTGTTATTTCTGAATCTGATGACAAGTCTATTAGTGCCAGGATATTCAATAAAGGAAACGAAATAGATATGACTCCGGAAGCACTTCTATGCACAGGTAGATATGCATTTGATTCAGGCTATTTAAGCAGAAAAAAGAATGAACTTAAAACAAGACTTAAATCATATATATTAAATATGATTGACAGCAAAAATATAACTGTTAATATTGGCCCTCCTAATTACTGGGATAAATCGATAGAAATTGTTGAAGACCCGGATCTGAATTTGTCAAAATCAATTCAAATTGATGAAAAAAATTATACATATACTCCTTTAAATCTAATGGATTTTCATATTTCCATATTTGTGGAAAGCTTTGAATTTAATTTTAATAAATTGAGCAGGCGGCTCTCATCCAACCCTGATTTTCCTTCTGTACCATTTATTGAATTTATACAAGTTTACAGCAGAGAAGAGATTAGAATAAAAACGAAGGAACCTGGCAAGCAGGGCAATGTATCCTCCGGTTCCGGAAGCTGTGCGGCTGCTATTATATCTGTACTGCTTGGATTTACAGATAGGGAAATTATTGTTCATAACAGGGGTGGTGATTATATAATTAACTGGAATATAGACAATAATAATGTTTATTTAACAGGCCCTGTGGAGTACACATTTACTGGAAATTATTACTATAATGCTCCGGATAAAGAAAAAGAATGATTTAAAATTAATTATAGAAAATATTTGGTGCAGGTGTGTGGGAAAAAAGCAGAATCGAGTTTTATTATTTTTATATTCTATAGTCTCTCCTAAATGGTGAGATAATAAAGATAAAATTACTATACAAAAATACAACTTTCTTGGATTATTAATCTTATTTACATTTATCGGCAATATTACTTTGGCGATTGTATATATATTTTTAAATCCAGGATTTTCTGTTTTACTACTGGTATCATCTCTGCATGCTTAAGTAATCTTATTGCGTTAATCGCAAACAAGTTAAAAAAATATGATACTGCTACCCTGTTTCTCATTTTAGGCATTAATATTCCTTTATTATCTGCACCATTTGTAAATACAAATTTTCACGATATTCTTTACGTGATAGCAATACCAATTTTGTTAGCAAGTTTCTTAATCAAAATAAAATATTACTTCATGTTATTAATTATAAATCTTATTTATATCCTTTCACTTATACTTTTTCTAGAAATACCTACTTTAAATTTAATTGAAACCTTTATGTTCCTTCTTACCCTTTCTATTCTTCTATATGTTTCTACCCTTAGGCGAAAGCGGATAGAAAATGATCGAAGAAATGAATTAGTTCAATCCTTAGATGCGACTATTTATACTTTAGCCTATCAGGCAGAATTACGAGATTTAGAAACAGCCCATCACCTTGACAGGACTGCTAATTATACTCGGATTATTGCTGAGGAGTTAAAAAATCATCCCAATTATTCGGACTATATATCTGATAAATATATTGAAGAGCTGGTGAAATCATCCATACTCCATGATATTGGTAAGGTTGGAATCCCCGATGCGATTTTATTAAAACCTGGCAAACTGGATAAAGATGAATTTGCCACGATTAAGAAACATGCTGAGTATGGTTGTTTTATTCTCAAAAAAGCACAGGAGAGATTAGCTTTTAGATCCTTTTTTGATATTGCTGCACAAATTATAGAATATCATCATGAGAGATGGGATGGAAATGGATATACTAAACAATTAAAAGGGGATAAGATCCCCCTTTCTGCGAGGATTGTTGCATTAGCAGATGTATATGACGCCCTACGTTCCTGGCGAACCTACAAAGAACCTTTGGATCATGAAAAATGTATAGAAATAATAAAAAGTGAATCAGGCAACCATTTTGATCCGGAAATTATTGAATGTTTCTTAAAACGTGAAAAGGATTTTGACCTGATCGCAAATAAATTTATTGATTAGTTAGTACCCTCAAGCACTAATATTGACTAATCACAATAGTATAAATACTATAAACAATTAAATAGAAATAAGGACAGCCTAATATGAAAGTACTTGCCTTTAACTGCAGCCCGAAAATGCAAAACGGACTTACTGCTAAACTGCTTACTCCATTTCTTAATAGCATGGAAATTGCTGGAGCAAAAATCAATCTAATTTATACAAAGAAATTAATAATTAAACCATGCCGCGGCTGCTACAAATGCTGGTTTTTAACACCAGGCAAGTGCATTCTTAATGATGATATGAATAGCTTATTACAGCAATGGGCTGGTGCAGACATTGTAGTAATTGGGACACCGCTTTATTCGGATGGCCTGCCCTCTATTATGAAATGTATTCTGGACCGAAGGCTTCCATTATCAAAACCTTATATAATTAAAGAGAACAACAGCTGTCATCATATGATTCGATGTTCCACAGAAAATAAAAAACTTGTTTTATTATCTACCTGTGGATTCTGGAAAACAGATAATTTTAACCCTCTTCTTGCACATATTAAAGCAGTCTGTAAAAACGAAGAACGGGAATTTACTGCCGCTCTACTAAGGCCACATTCTATTGTTCTGGAAAACAATTTTCCTATGGCAGACAGGAACAAAATAGAGCAAATTTTAACTGCATGTAAAGATGCTGGAAAAGAATTAATCCATAATGGGAAAATTTCTACAGTAACACTTAAGGCAATAAGCATGGAATTAATGGCTATGGATGATTTTATAAAAGCAGCAAATAATTATTTCAAAGAAATTGCAGGCTTATACAGAAAGGTTGTTAAACAGTCGGTTAAACAACCGGATAATCAGGATGATGATGAATTATTCTGCTACTAGGAATTATCTATTTCTATGAAATACAACTACTAAACTTAAGATATTAACAATAAGTATTAATATTCCTGGTGTTATGATAAATATTTATATTTTCCAGAAGGCATATACCTATATTAAGATTACAAAAATAATGTTATCAGAATTCAAATCTTCGCGTTTTTTGCGAGCTTGGTTAGAAATTTCCTTTTTTAGTTGTTTTGAAAACGTCTTCAAAATTCAAACACATCCACTTGACTTATTACAATTTTCTTCTTATTTTACTTTGATATAGTAAAATAATTTACGCTCTGCCGGACACTAATCAAAAATAAGCCGGTAGGTTTTTTAATATATTATGAAATCATACAAAACTTTCTTCCGGGGAATTACATGAAAAGTTTAGGCTTAAATATCGGTTCATCCAGCTTAAAAGCTATTTTACTGGACAATAATAATACAGTGTGGAAAGAAATTATTCCCCATGAAGGCGACTTTTTAACTGCAATTAAGAACCTCCTTTCTGCACATAATTTAGATGGGAATATCAAATCCCTTGTAACCGGAACAGAAGGCAGATACCTGCTAAATATCAATAATGCAATTGAACCACTCTGTATAGAAGAAGCATTAAGCAGGTTAAATTTAAATGTGGATGCTGTTGTCTCTCTTGGAGGAGAAGATCTTGTAGTCTATACGATTGATGATAATAAAATAGTCACTAATTTTTCCGGGAATAAATGCGCATCAGGAACTGGTGAGTTCTTAAAACAACAGCTCGGTAGAATGGATATGAACCTGGAGGATATAGATACTATTCCTGAAGATTCAAAAGTAATGACACTTTCTTCGCGCTGTTCAGTATTTATGAAAAGCGACTGTACTCATAGATTAAACAAAAAAGAAGCTACAAAGGGTGATATAGTACTGTCTCTAAGCAACATAATGGCTGTAAAAGTACTCGATTTCTTAAAGCGTGCAAAAATAACAAGCGGTAGAGTTCTACTTGCCGGAGGAATGACGAAAAACAGACATCTTGTTAAATTTATCAAAGAGCAGGCAGATAAAATCGATTTTATAATAACGGAAGAATCCGCCTATCTGGAAGCTTATGGTGCTGCATTTCTTGCAAAAAAGATTGGACATGAATTGCCAAAAGCAAATAAGCTCTTTAAAGAAAACCAGGTCGGATTTGACAGATTTAAAAATCTGAAAGATCATGAAGACAAGGTTACATACTTTAGCTCGGAAACAGGAAAAGTACAGGCCGGCCGGGAATATATACTCGGTGTAGATGGAGGTTCTACAACCACAAAGGCAAGTTTAATTGATATAGAAACGAATTCCGTTGCAGCTTTTCACTATGGAAGAACACACGGAGATCCTGTAAATGCATTAATAAAATGTTTAATAGAAATAAAAAAGAAAATACAGGATGATATCGGAGAGGAAAAAATAAATATTTCTATTGTTGCAACAACAGGTTCTTCACGGGAAATACTGGGTGTATTCTTAGAAACCTCTGCAGTTTATAATGAAATTATTGCCCATTCCGTAGGAACAACATATTTTGACAAAGAAGTAGATACAATATTTGAAATTGGCGGACAGGATGCCAAATATGTTCTTTTAAAGAACATGGTTCCAATTGACTATGCTATGAATGAAGCATGTTCAGCAGGAACTGGCTCATTTCTGGAGGAATCCGCACAGGGAGACCTTAACATTCTTCATGCCTATGAAATTGGAGATATAGCTCTTGAAGCGGAAGACCCTCTTAAATTTGGAGAACATTGTTCTGCTTTTATCAATTCTGATATTAGAAAAGCAATTCAGCAGGGTGCAACCCGCGAAGACATTACAGCTGGTATCGTAACTTCTATTGTGTCTAACTATTTAAATCGTGTTGTTGGAAACAGGACTATAGGAAATAAAATATTCCTACAGGGAGGAGTTGCAAAGAACAAGGCAATACCTCTTGCATTTGCCATGCTACTAAACAAAACAGTACTGGTTCCTCCTTCACCGGAAATGATGGGTGCATTCGGGGTGGGAATACTTGCAAAACAGAAACTCGAAGATGGCCTAATTACAAAATCATCATACAGCATCGATACTATAATTAATACAGAAATCGCATATGACCGAATTTTTGAATGCAAATCATGCGACAACTTATGCCCTATCCAGGTATTAAAAGTTAATGACCATAAATACATGTTTGGCGGACGATGTAATAAATATACAAATTCCAGGAAAAAGATAAATCTTTCAGACATAGTTGTAAATAATTATGTACAGAAGAGAATGGACTTAATGTTTGAAGAGTGTGCTCCGGACAAATCTGAACTAATAAAAAAGTTTGATTATAAAATCGGCATACCAAAATGTTTTTCTATTTATACTTTATACCCGCTCTATTCATGGTTTTTTCATTCACTTGGAATTGAAACATTTTTATCAGAAGAAATACCTCATGAAGGAATTGCTCGCGTAGAAAGTACTTACTGTTTTCCTGCAGAGATTGCACATGGTGCAGTGCAGGACTGCTACGATAAAGGAGCAGATTATATTTTTCTGCCGCATTTTAGAGACATGCCAAGCTATGAGGAAAAAGTTCATGCAAATTTCTGCCCAATCACCCAAAGCCTTCCATACTATATTCAAAAGGCATTTTCGGACATACCAGATAAGCAATTCCTGCCTTTGATTGTAAGTTTTAAATTTGGCAAAGAAAAAACGTTAGAATTTTTTATTAAAATGGGGGAGCAGCTTAATATTCCTGAAAATGCAGTAAAGTCAGCATTTAATCTGGCATACGATAAGCAGGAAGAATACTTCAAAAAAGCAAAACAACTTGGTGAGCATGCATTAAAAGAAGCTAAACAGAGTAAACTTCCAGTTATTGCGTTACTCGGAAGACCTTACAACTCGTTTACAAGAGATGCAAATATGGGTATCCCAAGAAAATTCACTACGCGTGGATATTCAATAATTCCTTATGATATTCTGCCGTTTGAAACAGAAACTATATATGAAAATATGTACTGGTATTACGGACAGCAAGACATGAAAGCAGCAACTTTGCTAAAAGATTATGATAATATATATATTACATATGTTACTAATTTCTCATGCGCGCCGGATTCTTTTATGCTTCACTATATAAAATGGATTATGGGAACAAAACCATTCCTGATTCTAGAACTCGATTCTCACTCTGCAGATGCAGGAGTAGATACAAGAGTAGAAGCATTTCTTGATATTATTTCCGGCTACAGATCGAAAATAAGTGATATCGAAGAGGAACGTTATGATAATGGTTTGCGTTTTATTAATAATGGAAAAGAAGAACTACATATTAAAAATACAATAACAGATGAAAAAATAATTATTAGAAATAATAAAAGAGTAAAAATACTATTAGCAAATATGGGTGATCTTTCTACAGAAATTACTGGTGCAGTAATGCGTTCATTCGGTTTTCATGCAGAGCCTATGCCTGTTTCTACTATAGAGACTCTGCAATTTGCAAGGAACCACGCTTCCGGAAAAGAATGCGTTCCATCACACCTTGTTCTTGGAAGTGCATTACAGTACTTTGCATCGGAAAAATACAGAAAGGAAAATATTTATCTTTTATTTGTACCTATTACAACAGGACCATGCAGGACTGGCCAGTACTTTGTATTTTATGAAAACCTATTTAAAGATATGGGTATGGAAAATGTTGTTGTGTTTACTCTAAGTGCAGATAATTCATATACTGAGTTAGGTTCGGACTTTTCATTAAAAGCATGGTGGAGTCTTGTAATTGCAGATTACATGAAAGACATTCAAACTTCTCTTAGTGCATGCGCAGTAGATCCGGAGAATGCATTAAAGCAATATAAAAAGATCTGGCATAAAATGCTTGCAATTACAGAAAAAGATATTACACAGTGTATTCCCTCTGTAAAGCAAATAGCAAAAGAAGTAGCCGAAATCCCTTTAAAACGGGAATTTAAAGCAATTCCAAAAGTACTTATTGTAGGTGAAATATTTGTTAGGCGTGATGATTTTGCTGTAGATGAAATAATACAGCTATTTAGCAAAAAAGGAATAATGGCTAAAGTTTCGGGAATATCAGAATGGATACACTATCTTGATTTTGTACGTGAATACGATCTTAAAAAACGGCTTAAGATTATTCCATGGCATAAAAGATTTTTTTCTAAAACATATAAGACATACTTAAAACTTAAAATAGAAAAATTCTATAAACGCAGTATAGAAAGGAAAGTAAAGAAAGCATTAAAACCTGCAGGTTTAATTCCGCACACTCCGCATAACATGAACAAAATAATGGCTAATACATCAAAGCACTTTGTAAATCATGAATTAAACTCGGAGATTGCCGTTTCCACAGGAGTTGCAGCAACTGCTATGGAGGAAGGTTTTTCCGGTATTGTAAATATCTCACCTTTTGCATGTTTAATAGGGCGTGTTATAGAAGGCTTGTTTACTCCATGGGCTAGGGAAAGAAAGTACCCAATAATTTCAGTAGAGATTGATGGGAACCTGCTTCCGCCCAATATGATTAACAAGCTAAATATATTTATACTGAATGTACTCCGGTTTAAAGAAAATCCGGAGATTGCAGAACTTGTAGAAGTAAGCAAATAGTAAGCGATGGTTACGTAAAAACTTGCAGTTTATTCTAAATCAAGGTTAATAATAAAGTCTTTAATCTCATCTCTTACGCGCCTGTAAACCTTTAGGCGCTTTTCTTCATTTACTTCTGTTTTTGTTATCCGGGGAGGATCATCAAAAGAACGGTGAATTACTTTTGTATTTCCAGGAAATACCGGACATTGTTCCTGAGCATGGTCGCACACTGTTACAACGTAATCAAAATTGATAGATTGCAGTTCATTAACATGTGTGCTTTTATTATTTGAAATATCTATTCCGGCTTCCAGCATAACTTTAACAGCATATGGATTTAATCCATGAGTTTCTATACCTGCAGAGTATGCTGTAAACGTATCTGATTTTAAATTATTACACCATGCTTCCGCTATCTGGCTGCGGCATGAATTTCCAGTACAAAGAAATAGTATATTTTTTCTCACTATTTATCCAATTTATTTATATATATATTTATCTTAAGTTTCTTCATCATCATCAGAAACAGTGCTTACTGATGATAACTCAGTGTCTGAAAATATCATGTTTAAGTCAACAATTATAATAAACTTCTCATTCTTTTTGCCCATACCTTTTATAAAATCCACATCTATTGCTGTACCTATCCTTGGTGGAGGCTCAATATCTTCCGTACTAATTTCAACTACTTCCTGAACAGAATCTGACAATATTCCAATTACGATTGTTTCATTATTAAATTCAACTTCCAGAACAATAATGCATGTATTTATAGTTTTCTCTGTTTTATTCATATTAAATTTTAATTTTAAGTCCATTACCGGAATTACACTACCTCTAAGGTTTATAACGCCTCTTACAAAATCAGTCTTGCCAACAAGCTTTGTTATATCGGACATTTCAAGAACTTCCCTTACTCTTGAAACTTCAACAGCATACTCTACATCCTCTAAATTAAAAGTTAGATATTGTTTTGCAGCTGTCTTTATCTTTACCTGTTCCATATTACTACTCCTTTTTTAATATTCTTCAAATTTAGAATCTAATTCATCCCGAGAAATAGATTTTTCTTATTTCAGCAATTATTTCTAGTACATTAACAGTAAGCCTAATGCACTGCAATCCAAAAAGCAACCAGAATTTTACTTCAACATTAAAATGGTTTGATAAAGAGTTTTATTTACTTTAAGATTAGGCAAAGATAAATACAGGGGCTTATATGAAAAAACAAGTTTTAATACTGTTCTGCGGCGGCACCATAATAATGAAAGAAAACGAAGATGGAGTACTTGATGCTCCGAAAAAGTCCGAAGCAATTGATACACTCTTAAATCTTGAGCCAAGACTTAACACTATAGCAGATTTTAATATTGAATATATTGCAAATATAGACAGCACTAATATTACTCCGGAGCACTGGAATAAAATATGTACAGAAATCTATAATAATTATAATAAATACGATGGATTTGTTATTACTCATGGAACAGATACAATGGCATATACAGCAGCTGCTGTAAGCCTTGCTTTACAGAATCTTGGAAAACCAATTGTTCTTACAGGAAGCCAAATTCCGGGAGGCGAACTTAACTCGGATGCAAGACGAAATATAGTTAATGCAATAAAACTGGCAGTAATGGATGTAAGCGGTGTATTTATTGTTTTTGATGAAAGAATTATTTCCGGAATGCGTGCTACGAAAGCATCCGAATCAAAACTTGATGCCTTTAGAACGGTTAACAACCCTGATATTGGTGCAATAAAAATCAATATAAAATTAAATGGCCTTGTTAATAAAAAGCACACTAAACTTCCTGTTCTTAAAACAGGTTTTAATCCTGATATTTTTATTTACAAGCTTGTTCCAGGCTGTGATCCAACAGACCTTAAGTTTCTGCTTAATAATGACAGGATAAAGGGAATTATTATAGAAGCATTTGGTACAGGAAATATTCCGGATAATTTTGATTCATTTTTTATAAAGGCTAATGAAAAAAGAGTTCCTGTTATTGTCACTTCTCAATGCCTTCATGGGATGACGATGATGAAAAGCTATGCAGTCGGGCAAAAAGCCCTGGAACTTGGTGTAATAGAGGGTTACGATCAGAGTATAGAAACATTAGCAGTTAAACTGATGTGGGGTCTGGAACATTTTAAGTATGAAGAGATACGAGGGATTATAAATAAGAACTTTACAGGAGAGATAGATCTTTCTTATATGTAGTAATAAATTAAACTACTGATTGGTACTAATACAATTAATGTTTTTGAACCACCGATATTACACAGATTTTTATTCAAAGTAAAGATTAAAATGCTTCAGCTGAAGTCGGTACTTTGATACGAAAGGGATTACACAGATTTTATTTACTTATTAATATTAATTCATACTTCTTAACAAAATAAATATTTTTAATTATTTTTTTTATTACTTTAATGTTTTTTACTCAGTTTATATTCATAGAAGATATAATCTGTGCAATCTTGATCTTCCACTACTATCTAGTTAGAATGTAGTATTTAAACCTTATGATATTATGTAAAAATCTGCGTAATATCGGTAGGTCTTTATTTATAATTATTGACTGTTATCAGTATGCCACATATGATAGAAATATGCCCTTTACAGATGCACTGTTTTATATAACCTTTAGAAAATACCAGGAAGATATGCTCAAAACATTTGAAGAGCAGAAAAAAAGTGGAGAAACTAAATTTCACTTTGTAGCACCGCCTGGTTCCGGAAAGACTATTATCTGCCTCGAAATTATTAGAAGGATCGGTGAAAAAGCTGTGGTATTTTCTCCAAACCAGGCAATTCAATCACAATGGCTTACCAGGCTAAAAGAACTTACAGATGATATTAAAGGCTCCGTAGATCCATTTTCCAATGCAGAACTTATTTCTTTAACATAACAGATTATATCGACTAAACAGCAGAATTCTGAAGTATTGCATAAAAATGCAAGGGAAATATTAAAGGCTCTGGAATCAAGGAAGGTTATTGTACTTGATGAATGCCACCATATGACAAACTTCTGGGCAGAAATAATCCAAAGACTAATAAAAAAAGGCGTTTATGTAATAGGCCTTACTTACAACACCTCCACTGGACAGAGAGAAAAAAGCTTATGAAACTTATTTAAATCTTCTGGAAGAAGTTGATTATCAAACGCTTCTTCCTCCTGTAATAAAAGAGGGATACCTTGCTCCCTTTCAGGACTTAATTTATATAGTTGAGCCTACAGATACAGAACTTGAGCAGATTAAAAGTATGTGCAGGGAATACAATTACGTAATAACAGAGCTGAAAAATACAGAAGAATTTACACCAATTCAATTCTGGGCAGAATCCAGATTAGAAAACTACAAAGATATAAACGGACTTCCTGTTCCATTTGATGAACTGTACTCATCCATTATTATTCTCGGTTACTATTTTGTATCCGCATTATTATGCCAAAAGAAAGGTACACTTCTAATTCGTCCTCTTGCAAATATTAAGGTTAGTAAGTTATTAAAAAAACAGAAAAACATAATTGATTTACTTTATTCCTTTGCAGATGTAGTATTATTATCACTTATCGATATTGATAAATGTGAAAAAAACCTGACATTTAAAGACATATCAATAGTAAAAAGAAAGGATGGAAGCTACCGGGTATTTTTAGAAAATAGTTATAACGCAGGTACTTTTGCAAAGGCAATTGCAGATATTACCTCTCCTATCCAGAGGCAGAAGTATATAATTGAAAACAAGATAATAGAGAAGGATAAAGTCCCGCAGATCTGGAAGACGATGAAAAAAGCAATACGAATTAATACAAATATTAAAAGATTCGCAATCAACCAAGATTATTTCACAAGGGTTTACCATCCTGTTCCGGAGATTTTCTGCAGTCACAAAAATTTTGCATTGACCTTTAAAAAGCGGTGGAATAAAATAATATCCAGAGGCAAACTGCTTGGCACAAGAAGTGAAGAGGGAAAGAAAATTGTAAAGCAGCTTTACAGAAAACAATTAATTGGTCTTAATTTTAAAGAAAATGACATCTGGATATAATTAATTATTAATTTCTAAATTTTTTATTTTTTTCCAAAGAGCTACCCTGCTAATCCCAAGCTGCTGTGCTGTTTCCGATTTATTCCAGTTATTTGTAATTAATATTGATTTTAACTCATTTTTTGATATATTGAGTCTTCGGCTATTAACTATTTTATTACCATCATCTAAACAAACCTCATTTCTTAAACTTATAGTCCTTATCTCCTCAGGCAAATCAAAAGAATCTATTTTTCGGCCTTTACAAAGTGCGAACGATAACTCAATACAATTCTGCAGTTCACGGACATTTCCGGGCCAGCAGTAGTCCATTAACAATCTTTTTGCGTCGGGTGTAACACCTCTTATATTTTTGCCTGTACTTTCATTAAACCCTTTAATAAAATTCTCACATAACAAAGGAATATCATTTTTTTTCTCTCTTAGTGGAATAGTAATAATTGGGAATACTTTTAATCTGTAAAAAAGATCTTCTCTAAATAATTCTTTCTGAATCAATTTTCTTAAATTTTTATTAGTAGCTGCAATAATCCGCATATCTACTTTTATCTGCTTATTGTCACCTACTCTTTCAAAAGTTCTTTCCTGAATAACTCTTAAAAGTTTCAGTTGTATTACAGAGCTGATATCTCCGATTTCATCTAAGAAAATAGTACCTCTGTGTGCAATTTCAAACTTTCCTGTCTTATCCTTATAAGCACCCGTAAAAGATCCTTTTACGTGCCCGAAAAGTTCCGACTCCAGTAATGTTTCTGTTAGTGCAGAACAATTTACTATAATAAACGGCCTTTCTTTCCTATCAGAATTATCATGAATTGCTTTTGCAACCAGCTCTTTACCTGTTCCGCTTTCTCCTGTGATAAGTACATTTGCAAGAGATTCTGATGCAAGTTTTATTAATTCATATAATTCCAACATTTTTTTATGTCTGCCAATAATACCATGGAAATTGTCAATATTCTCTTTTTTGGATTCTATATATTTACAAAAATATTCCTTAGATAGATCAGTTATGAAAACAATAATTTCCGGATATTCCGGTATACTATTTTTAGTTATCTGAACAAAAACAAATTTCCTTTTGTATTTACCAACTTCTATATATAAAGACTTGCATATTTTAACGGTTTTATCAGATTCTTCATCTATACATTCTAATATATTTATCTTTTCCAAAGATTCTTTAGTTTCATAAAAATTGATAAAGTCAGGCTTTTTATTAATAATATCTTTGTTTTTAATTCCTGCAATTTGCTCTATTTCTTTGTTCCAGAGTGTGATTTTTCTAGTTTTATCAAGTCCGTATATTCCACATGGAATAATATTAAAAATATCTGTATCCATAATAAATCTCTCTACTTAACATTAACTTAACACTTAGTTAACGTTAAGTTAACACTAACTAAGTATAAAATAATATTATTTTTACAAAAATACAAGCAAGTTTTTCTATATTTAAAAATGTATTACTTAAGATTTCCCCTGTTTTATGCAGTAATTACCATAAAAATGATAAATACAGCAAGTATTTCAAATATTTTACAATTAAATATTAAACATGGCACAATTTTTGCATTACTTTTATTAGACAGTTTATTAAATAGTTTATTAAACAGTTTTATATAACATTTTTAAGGAGAACAAAATGCAGGATATAAAAAATAACAGCGTACTAAAATTAACAACCGGTAATTTTAATGATACTATTCAAAATGGTATAACATTAGTAGATTTCTGGGCAGAATGGTGCGGACCATGTAAAATGCAGGGGCCGATTATTGATAACGTTGCAGAGAAAATTGGCAATAAAGCGAATATAAGTAAATTGAATGTAGATGACAATCCGGAAATAGCACAAAAATACAATATAACCGGTATTCCAACTACACTTATATTTAAAGACAGTAAAGAAGTAAAGCGTTTAGTAGGCGTTCAAAGTGAAAGTTTTTTAATCGATGCTGTAGATTCCCTTGCTTAACATCAATTTAACTTATGTTTAACCAATGTTTGGCTGAGGTTTAACTGCTATGTAACTTCGGCTTAAATGAGGAAACTAAATATTTCTGCCTATAAGGTTCATAAACTCGAGCCTTGTAGGCTGATCATTATGAAAACTTCCAAGTACAGAGGAAGTAGTCATTAAGGAATTCTGCTTTTCCACTCCACGCATCATCATACATAGGTGCTTACATTCTATAACAACTCCAACACCCTCTGCATCAATATTTTTCATAATTTCACGCGCAATCTGTGCAGTAAGCCGTTCCTGAATCTGGAGCCTTCTTGCAAAACAATCAGCAATTCTTGCAAGTTTACTAACACCCAATACTTTCTTTTTAGCTATATATCCAATATGACATTTTCCAAAAAATGGCAGCATATGATGCTCGCATAAACTGTAGATTTCTATATCTCTAACAATAATCATATTATTTGCTTCTGAAGTAAAGATTGCACTATTTATAACCTTATTCATATCAGCACTATATCCGCTTGTTAAATATGAATATGCCTTTGCCACTCTGGCAGGGGTTTTTAAAAGCCCTTCTCTTGCAGGATCTTCTCCGATCTCTATTAATAGTTCTTTTATCAATTTTTCTACTTTTTTTTCATCCAAAACTTCTACTCCTAAATAATATTATAGTGCCGCAATGCCCCTAATGCTTTATTGCGGTGTATTCTTAATTCTACAGCCGAAAAATCTCGCAGTTCTGACTTAAGGGGATGGAGGCTATGTGACAGTGCGGCTTTGCCGCAGCTTTACAGAACGAAGATACCTCGGAGCTGTGCTCCGGGGTTTTTCATTTTGCTCAATTTCTAATTTTAGTTCTCTGGAAAATTTTTTTAATGGTATTAGTTCATCATCTTTAAAGTCTTTAATAATTTCTGATACGGGTTTATTTGTATCTCGTAAAATAAGTTCCGGTTCAAGTTCATACAAAGGGATACAAATAAATGCCCTTTTATATATATGTTTATCCGGAAGTTTTATTTTACTATTATTTATAATATTTTTACCGTATAAAATTAAATCAAGATCTATCTTTCTCGATGCAAACTTATCCTTTTTTCTAATTCTGCCAAGATCATTCTCTATTTTTTTTAATATATTATATTTTAATTCCACAGGCCTAATCTTTGTTTTTATTTTCCATACTCCATTAATATAGTCAGGCTGCTTTGACCTTTTTTCTGCTTTTGTTAAATAATGAGTAGAAACATCTATCAGATTAACATAATTATTCAATTTCCTTAGCGCCTTTTTTATATTTTTCTGCGGATTGATATTTGAGCCAACACCTATAAATGCAATTTCCATCATTTAAACTTTCTGCCTTTCAATTTCTACAGAAGCACTTTTTGCAAAACGAAGAGCGCCCGGTTTGTCTACAGATACAATTACATTTTCTATAAGTTCTATTTCCAGACAAATATCAGCAATTGCCTGAGCAAGCTTCTCTACCAAAAAAAATGATGAGCCTTCAACCATTTTTAATATTTTGCCTTTAAGACTTTTATAATTCACTGTATCATTAATATCATCGGAACTGCATGCTCTGGTTAAATCACAATGCAGAACAATATTTATTATTACATCCTGCTTCTTAATCCTTTCATCTTCATTAATTCCAATTATACATCGCAACAAAAGGTCCTTTATTTTTATTTTATCTTTACAATAGTTCACACCATGGTTCTTACTATTGCTCATATATCATCCCCTTTAGATGGCTTCCGCCGTCTACATAAATTATCTGTCCTGTTATAAATTTATTTATTAGTAGAAACAGTACAGTATTTGTAACATCCTCTATTGAGCCTATGCTGTTTAAAAGATTGTTCTTTTTTAGATTTAAAAGGTAGGATTCGTCCTTGCCCTTTGGAGGAAGAATAAGACCTGGTGCAATTGCATTAACATTTATTCTTGGTGCAAATTCTATGCTCATGATTTTTGTAAGGTCATAAAATACTTTTTTACTTATATTATATGCGATATGGTCCGGATCATAATACTTTACTGTTGCATCTAAAAAATTAATTATAACGCCGCTGTCTATATTCTGATTTGCAAAATTTCTGGATAAAATAAAAGGTGCAAATGCATTAATTTTAATATTTTCATGTAGCTCATCTAATTTAACTTTATTTATTCTGTTCTTATTGTAAATAGCTGCGGAATTTATTAAAAAGTCAATATGCCCTGTTTTACTGCATAATTCAGCAATACTTGTATCATTGTCCTGTATTTTTTTTAGATCTGCCTTAAATTTCAATGATTTTATATTCTTTTTAAGTAATATTTCTACAAGTTCTTCTGCCTCTTTAGCAGATTCATTATAATGTACGATTATATTAACTCCATAATCAGCAAGGCAAAGTGCTATGGCTTTTCCAATCCGTTTTGCACAGCCTGTAATTAATGCAGTTTTATCTTTTAGCACAGAATAATAATGGTCCATTACCTCACTCATAATTAATAAATTTATTCAATAAAAAATGAAGAACCACTGTGCAGAGCTCCGAATTATCTTCGCTCTCATTAAGCTATTGCCTAACCACAAGCTTGCATGTGGTTAGGCAATAGCTAATAGCCTCCATCCCCTTAAGTCAGAACTGCGAAGTAATTCGGCTGTCAGAATAAGGATCTAAAGTTTAACATTTAAATTCTTGCTTAAATTAATACAAATAATGTATTATAAGCAGAAATTTAAATAACCAGATATATAATTGCAAATTTTCAATATATTTACAAGTTTTTTACAATTTATAAAATGGAGAATAAAATGAAAAAATTGTTTTTAATGCTTATAATCTTTATTTTATTATCCAATATTGGTTTTTCTGAGAATAATCAAATGATAATTCCAATAGATTCAAATATATATACCGCATTAAAAACATTATACCTTGAACAAGGCCTTTCCATTCCATCAACTTCTGCACCTTATTCTATTGATGAAATAATATGGAATTTGGGCAGAATAGATTATAATTCACTTTCTCCAAACGGAAAGAACACTTATGACTATATTTCAGAAAAACTTGAGAGTGACCCACTTTATAAAAATGAAGACCGTATTTCTTTTAATACAAGGCTGGACGTAAATCTAGAAAGTTATCTTCATACAAACAGAGACTTCACACAATGGCAGTATGGTTATGAAGAAAGACTGCCAATATTAAATAGTGATATTGAATTATGGCTGTTCGAGAATACTTATGCATTTATGGGAACTGTATTTCAAAAAGAAATGTTTGTGGTGGAAGGTGAAAAAAACAATTATACAAATCTGTTTTTCGATTTTACCCAAACAGACCTGCATGTTCCTTACAGAGGTTTTTTCTCGTTTGGTGCAGAAAATTGGAATATTCAGCTTGGGAGAGAACAAACCTCCTGGGGTAACGGCTTAAACGGCAATTTACTGCTTTCTGATTATCCGGACTATTATGATCAATTTCGATTATCAACATACTGGAATACATTTAAATTTACTACAATTTTTATTACACAGCCTTTATGGGAGGTTACGAATCCATTAACAACAAAGCAGGGATACCCCGTTTCAAAAGGATCTATGAGCGACCGTTTTAAGGCTTTTATTGCACACAGATATGAGTGGAGAATTGCAAACAGAGTGAACATCGCATTTACGGAAGCAACTTTGTTTACACCAAGAAATCTTGAGCTCCGGTTTCTTAATCCTATACTTGTATTTCACAACTGGTTCATGGATGAATATACAAACCCAATTATGAGTTTTGAAATAGAGGCAAACCCTTTTAAATTTATAAATTTATACGGCCAGATCTGTTTTGACCAGATAACATCTAATTTCGAAGTGGAAAATTACTCAAGCGCTAGTTCTACTCCAAATGCATGGGCATATCTTTTAGGTATAGAGGGAATTATTCCTCTGGGCCCGGGATATCTCGAATCCGGTTATGAGTGGATATATACAGATCCATGGATGTACCTGCAGGATTGGCCTAAAAGCTTAACTGTGTCCAGGCGTATACTTACCAATTATTTACGCGGGAGAATAATAGTGGATAAGCCCATGGGATTCTGGGCAGGGCCGGACTCTATTTTCCATTCAGTTTCCGCCGGCTATAGAGTATATAATAAATTTTATGTTTCTACGGATTTAACCTTCCTTATTCAAGGTGAAAATTCCAGTCTGACAGAATTTCCTGATGACATGACAGGAGATGATGCAAACAGCAGGACACCTTCCGGGCGTATTCATCAAAAAACAGGTGTAATCCATCTGCATGGTGAAATCAGCCCCTGGGACTTTTTATCTTTTAGCACAGATCTTTATTTTGTAAGAGTATGGAACTACAGCTTTGTTGAAGATGTAACAGAATCCGATATTCAGTGGGTTTTTTCTGTTTTGTATACTTTAGAAAAGTAATTACTGATTCTCTCTGTATTCCAATAATAAAGAATTTACTTTTTCATAAATATCAACTGGAATTGTTTTGCCAATAACAAGATCAAAGCCAATATCTACAACTTCCTGCCATTGCTCTTTTTCCTGTTCATTTACGGGATTGATATTTAGGCCGTACTGTATCATGGATTCAATTATTTCCTGTTCCATTTGCTTTGTCTCCTCATAAAGAGGTTCTAAAATGTTATTTGCAGATTCTAAAAGCAGAGGTTTAATATCATCCGGTATTCTGCTCCATGTACTGTTTGTTATTACAAAACCCCCAACAAGTGGAGCAAATTTCATAGCGCACATATTATTTGCATAATTATACAGTTCAAAAGACGCAACAATAGGTGTAGAATAAAAAGCATCTATCATACTAGTCTGTAAACCTATCATAATATCTGTTAGAGCAAGTTCTACCACTGTAAAACCTGACTGCCGCCATGCCTGCACCATGTCCTGGTCATTAGGCGGAATTAATAATTTCTGAGCCATAAGATCTTCCGGGGTTACAACACGTTCCCGTGAAAATAAATAGATCCATCCGCCCATAATCCACGACACAACTTTATATCCGTTTTCTTCAATATTATCATTAAATTCATCCGATATATTATTCAGTATATAATCAACTTCTTCATCAGTTCTAATAAGGAATGGTATATAAAGTGTTAGTATTGATGGTGATATTGTATTTATTCCCAGCCCGGAAAGCGCAGCAGCATTTAACTGGCCTATCCTCATTTTCCGTATCATCTCTTCTTCATTACCAACTATACCACCGGCATATATTCTAAGTTCTATAGTGTTATTGGAAATATCTGCCCATTTGGCTGCTATTCTTCTTAATGCAAGATCCCATGGTGAATTCCTGGGTACAAGACTGCCTAGTTTTATAACTATTCCGGAACATGGAAGACAGATAAAGATGCATATGATTATCAATAATAATTTCTTTCTAAAAGATTTCATGATATAAATATTACCAGAATTTAAGGAATAATACCAGAATTAATAATATTTTGATCTCGCAATGGATAAAGAATAATTTTAATATATATTGATAATATTAAACTGAAAATGCCTGTATAGCATAATAAATAAATTTATAAGGAAGGCAAGCAAGCAGGAAAATATGAGAGAGGTATTATCGTTATATGGTATGTTTTTATTAAGACTAGCGAAGGAGACGAAGACACCGAATTTGTTTTAGCACATAGGGATAGCACCAACCGCCTTCCCAAAACTCCAATTCGGTGATTTCGAAGTACTCGGTGGTTCTAATTAAAAATAATATATCAAATAATGAAAATCATTCTTATAAAAATCAATATCAATCAAAATGAAGAACCCCGGAGTAGAGCTCCGGGGTATCTTCGTTCTCATAAGGCTGCGGCAAAGCCGCATTAGTTCATAGCCTCCATCCCCGCAGTAGAACTGTGCGAGGTAGTTCGGCTGTCAGAATAAAAAGCTTTTACCTCCAAATAAATCATTAATAAAATTGAACAATAATATTAGTTCAATTTTCGAAAAAAAAGATAAAACTGATTTAGGTGACGATTAATCCACAGTAAAAATTGCAATTTTTTAATATCCTACTATTCGAATATCCTTAATTATGATAATCTTTTAAAAAATATAAAGCAGGAATAATATGGATATAAAAGTTTTAGATCTAAAATGGACAAAAGACTGCAATATAATTGTAGGGCAGTCACATTTTATTAAAACCGTAGAAGACATCGCAGAAATTGTAATATCTTCTGTTCCGGGAATTGAGTACGGCCTTGCATTCTGCGAAGCATCCGGACCATGCCTGATTAGAAAGGAAGGGAATAATTCGGATCTAATTAATGATGCTGTATCCTGTGCAGAGAAAATCGGTGCCGGACATACTTTCTTTTTAGTTATAAAAAACAGTTTCCCAATAAATGTTTTAAACCAGATTAAAAACTGCCAGGAAGTTGCACACATATTCTGTGCTACCGCTAATCCTCTTCAGATAATCACAGTAGAAACTCCTCAGGGAAGAGGAATAATAGGAGTAATAGACGGCTTCTCTCCCAAAGGGGTAGAAGCAGAAAAAGATGTTAAACAGAGAAAAGAACTTTTACGACAATTCTCTTATAAATTTTAATTTATTAAAAAGAAAATAATTTTTAAAAATATATTATACTTTTAGAAAATCAATTACTGTAAAAACAATTTAAGGAAACAAATTATGAGTAATCTAACTGAATTAAAAGAATGGAAAGAACTGGAAAGTCATTTTAAAGATAAAGCCTGCAAATGGCATATGAAAGAACTCTTCATAAATGAACCGGACAGAGCTGCTGTTTTTAAATTTGAGTCCTGCGGCTTATATGTTGATTATAGTAAAAATATTATTTCTAAAACAACTATGCAGCTTTTGCATCAACTTGCTGAATCTATTGACTGGAAAAAACAGGTAAATGATATGTTTACTGGCAAAAAAATAAACAGAACAGAAGACCGTGCTGTTCTTCATACTGCATTACGCAACCTTTCGGATGAACCTGTTTATGTTGATAATGAAAACATTATGCCAAAAGTAAAAAAAATACTAAATAAAATAGAGAATTTCAGCAAGACTATACGTTCCGGAGTATGGAAAGGATACAGTGGGAAATCAATAAAGTATATTGTAAACATCGGAATCGGAGGTTCGGACTTAGGGCCAGTGATGGTTACAGAAGCCCTAAAACCTTATGGAGACGGTCCAAAAGTATTCTTCGTTTCCAACATAGACGGAACTCATTTGGTAGAAACATTAAAAAAAATTAGTATTGATGAAACACTTTTTATAATCGCATCTAAAACTTTTACAACTATGGAAACAATGACAAACGCTAATTCTGCTAAAAAAGCATTAATTGATTTTTATTTGCAATCTGAAACGAATTTCTCCGGAGAAAAAATTCAAAAAGCTGTCTCCAGGCATTTTATAGCTTTATCAACAAATAAAGACAAAGTTACGAAATTCGGTATTGACCCTGAAAATATGTTTGAATTCTGGAACTGGGTAGGGGGCAGATATTCCTGCTGGTCTGCAATCGGGCTTTCTATTGTCCTATATATTGGCTTTGAGGATTTTAAGGAATTTTTAATTGGTGCTCATAGTATGGATAAGCATTTTAAAACAGCAGAAGCAAATGAAAATATTCCGCTAACACTGGCACTATTAGGTATCTGGTATAATAATTTTTTCGGAGCACAAAGTCAGGCAATATTGCCATATGATCAGTCTATGCACAGGTTTGCAGCATATTTTCAACAGGGTGACATGGAATCTAATGGAAAATCGATTGATAAAAATGGAAACACTGTAGATTATCAGACTGGCCCGATTATCTGGGGAGAACCTGGTACTAATGGCCAGCATGCTTTTTTTCAACTTATTCACCAGGGCACAAAATTAATTCCCTGTGATTTCTTAGCACCTGTAAATTCACAAAATCCAATTGGAGACCATCATAATAAATTAATTGCGAATTTCTTTGCTCAGACAGAAAGCTTGATGCGTGGTAAAACAAAAGAGGAAGTAATTACCGAATTAAAAACACAGAACTTTGGGAAAGAAGATATTGAGAAACTTGCCCCTTATAAGGTTTTTAAAGGCAATAAACCTACAACTACTATAATGTTTAATAAATTAACGCCAAAAGTACTTGGTTCTTTAATTGCGATGTATGAACATAAAATATTTATCCAGGGAATAATTTGGAATATTTTCAGTTTTGACCAATGGGGTGTGGAGCTTGGCAAGCAGCTTGCAAAAAAAATATTAGAAGAATTAGAACAGGGAGAAAAGGATCCGGAATTGGAGCTTTTACATGATAATTCTACCAATTCATTAATTAAATACTATTTGAAAAATAAATGATACCCGCAATATAGCTTATGAGCAGCGAGATATAAAGGAGTTAAGATGGAGCAAATATTACATACATTCAGGATTATTGGAAGCCTTGCATTATTCCTTTATGGAATGAAAACAATGAGTGACGGTATTCAGAAAGCAGCCGGAGAACGTCTACATAAAATTGTTAGTTTCATGACCGGCAACAGATTCTCTGCAACATTAACAGGATTTTCCATTACAGCCATAATTCAGTCTTCATCTGCAACTACAGTTATGGTTGTAAGTTTTGTGAGCGCAGGCCTTTTAACTTTAACACAGTCTATAGGTGTAATAATGGGTGCAAATATAGGTACTACTGTAACAGGTTGGATTATAGCAATTTTCGGATTTAAAATGAACATATCGGAAGTTGCCCTTCCAATAATCGGAATCGGCCTGCCCATGCTTTTTTATAAAAAGCTCGGTAAAAAGGATTGGGGAGAGGCAATAATCGGATTCGGAATACTTTTTATAGGTTTAAATTTCTTAAAAGAAAGTATGCAAAATCTTGGTTTAGGCCCGGAGGATTTCAGTTTTATTTCTAATTTCTCTAATCTGGGCTATTTCTACATACTTATTTGTGTTGCTATTGGTACATTTATAACGATAATGGTCCAATCATCCAGTGCTGCTATGGCAGTAACGCTAACCTTGGCTGCGGCTGGATTAATCGACTTTCAAACTGCAGCAGCAATAATACTTGGGGAAAATATAGGTACTACAATAACAGCACAGCTAGCTGCTATTGGAACAAATATAAATGCAAAAAGAGCAGCATGGGTTCATACCTTATTTAATGTAGTCGGAGTAATCTGGATAAGTATTATTTTTGCGCCTTTCCTTAAATTAGTAGACAGTATTATTCCAGGAGATATTCTAAATACTGCGAACGGTGTTTTAAGTGAAGAACTGATTTTACCCCATCTTGCTGCATTTCATACTATGTTTAATATTACTAATACCTTTATATTTATCTGGTTTACACCATTATTAGCAAAACTTGTAACATATATTGTCAGAGAAAAAGAAGAAGATAAATCAGAAACTTATCATTTAAAATATATTTCTACTGCTATTCAGGATACACCGGAAATTAATGTTATTAATGCAAAAAAAGAACTTTCTAAAATGGCTGGAATAACAAATGAAATGTATTCAAAATTTTTAAATATTTTCCAGAATCCGGACAAGAAAATGGGAGGCGAAGTTGCAGAATTAATGAGAATGGAGGAATATACAGATCAGATGCAGGTTGAAATTTCACATTTTCTTGTAGACTGTGCAAAAGAAAGTTTAAATGAAACCAGTGCTAATAATGTTAATGCTATGATACGTATTGTAAATGAATTGGAAAGTATTGGTGATAGTTGTGTAAACTTGATTATTTTAACAAAAAGACGGTATGATAATAAAATAGTACTTCATGTCGATACTATGAAAGAAATAAAACCGTATACTAAGCTTGTTAGTGATTTTATTGAGTTTAATGGAAAACATTTTTTAAAGCATTTATCTTCTGAAGAAATTAAAAAAGCATATGAGATGGAACATCTTATTGATACTTATAGAAATGAGCTAAAAGAGGCATCACAAAAACGCCTTCAAAAAGGAGCAAATGTAGTAGGAGAAATCCTTTATATGGATATATTAAGACATATAGAAAGAATTGGTGATTATTCGCTTAATATTTCCCAGGCACTAAGGCTGATTAAGTAAATATATATATCAGTGTAATTTACTTTTTAAAAATTTTGCTTGATATTAGCACATGAATAATATTATAATTTTTATTATCATTCAATTGATATCCAATAGGAGGAATTCTCTATGAGAAGAAGTATATTTGTAGTTATAGTCGTAGTGTTGTTTATACTCCCTTTTGTATCGTTTGGACAGGAAGTAGAAGATATATACGTTAGAAGTATTCCAATTGTAAAGGTACTGGCACATCCTTTGGGATATAAGATTTTTTATATAACTAGTTCAGATGAACTCGCTTTTATCTATACTCCTAGAGAATGGTTCTCCCAGGCAGGCGGAAAAGGAACAATAGTATGGGGCAAAACAAATGAGTTTCCATACTTTTCTATTTTCTGGATTAATAATGAATTTTCACATATAAAATTATTTTTAAAAGAAAATTTAAGTGATACTACATGGGGAGTGTTGGAAGCAACAGATTCACAAGTTAGAGATAAATTTACCATTGAGGCTCCAGACTTTGTAGATTAAATAACCCCGCTACTAAATTATATAATTAGTTTAATTATTATTGAGCATTCTGAAATTACCGAAATATGAGATATGAACGCTCAATATATAATTTAGTAGCGGGATTTTATTCACTTAATCATTCTACAGGACTGTTAATAGCATACTCAAGATCTAATAATGCAGAAATATATACAAATTTCTCTTCCAATACTTTTAGGCTAGCTTTCTGGAGCTCAAGCTCTGCATTCTGAACATCTAAAAGATCTCTGTTGCCTGCAACATAAGCTGCTTCTGCAAGCTCAAAAGCCCGTTCGGCTAGTCTTACATTTAAGTCCAGTGTGCCAATAGAATTTATTGATTTTTCCAAAGCCAATACTATTGATTCTATTTCCAGTTCTGCCATCTGAATCATCTGCGCCAAACCAATATTTGCCTGCCGTATATCATCTTCCGTCTGAGATATTTCTACCCTTGCTTTAGATCTTGGCAACAGTGCATCTAAAGGAACGATTATTGTAATTGCAAACGAACCTCTTTGCTGCATCCAGTCATCCTCCGGATTTTCAAACCAGCCGCCCCCAAAAGGATCTCTCTGAAAAGTTGGATCTGCAGTATACGATAATGTTAATAAAGGTAACAAATATGATATACCTACTCTTCTATAATTATCCAGAATTTCTATCTGTTGTGTCATTGCCTGAATATCGAGCCTGTCCTGGGTTCTATCTAAAAAGTCATCTATATTTATTGCAACCTCTTCAATATCAATATATCCATCCAGTACAAGACTTGAGTCTTCTTCAAATCCTATTACCTGCTTAAAGGCAAGTACTGCCATTTCATGCATAATCCTCATATCAGCTAATACAGGTTTTAGATTTTCCCATGCTACCTGAGCACTCAGTTTATCAAGTTCCGGTAAAAGGCCGTATTCATACCTTTCCACTGCGTTATTATATCTTCTCTCTGCAGTAGCAAGATTCTGCTCCCAGATTCTTATATTTTCTTCCAAAAGCAGCAGATTATAAAATGTTTTTTTTACATCCCTTATTAGCATGCTTCTTGCTATTTCCAGATCTATAAGCCCAGCTTCATAATTAAGAATCGTATACCTTACACCTAAAAAAAGTGATGAAGTAATAGTAAGAACGGCACTAAATTCAAAGCCTATATACCAGTCTTGATCCGGTGCGTATGAGCTTGGCTCATTTAATCTATAAAGTGTGGAACTCGCAGTCATAGTCGGGATAAAATAATTCCATACAGAATTTTTAAAATATTCACGCTTTTCTACTTCTATCTGCTGTTTTTCAAGACCAAGATTATTGTTTAATGCCATTTCTACAGCATCATCAATCGTAATAGTGAAATCTTCACTAAAAATCGTGTTAATATTGATAAAGACCAATACAATAAATATTACAAATTTAATTTTCTTCATATCTTCCCATTCATATGTAAAATAATTATCACAAATATACTAGATATATTAAGAATTACAAAATATTTTTTTATTTTATTAAACAGGAATTTCAATTGAAATTCCCATGAAACAGCGGAGCCCGACCACTAAAAGCTTTTAGTGGTCGGGCGACCACATTAATATAAATAATAATACATGGATGAACTAGTATATATCCTATTAAACAAGATATATCCAATTTACTGTTACTTTTTTTTCTATTTGTAAATAAGTGTAAATAGAGGCTTATTATATCAAACATTATTAGAGATTTCAGGCATGCTCCTTGCAATATAAATACCTACAAATAAAGAACCCGGCAGTAGAACTGTGAGGTATTTAGACTACCAGAATAAAGAATTAGAGGAGCAGAAAAATGTATAAATCTACTAATAACAGTATTTCAATTTCAGAAAAGGTATTACTATTTCAGAAAAACGGATCCTGGTATGATGATATTTTTAAAGAGCTTTCAATAGAAGCATATCAATATCCTCAAAAAAAAAATAGCCAGGATGAAGATGATGCAGGTGAGTTTTATCTATTTTTTATACCTAAAATTAAAAAGCTAATTACTAAATACGTTAATTATGGCATTCCATTTGAGCACTATTTTAGAGTATCATTAGCTGCAGACTATAAAGCATTCTGCAATATTAAAAACAGAAAAGCATCAATATTGCAATTTAGTAAATCTCCGGATTTTTATGTTGATCTTCTTGAATACAATATTCAGACTTCATTTAATAACTATTCAGAAGACAGTAAAAACATATATAACACCTTTACACAAAATACTTCACCACAGAATAATTCTATAAATAATTATATTAAAAATATTCCAGACAGAATAAAATACTTATTCCAGATTGATGAAATGAATAATATAGAAAAAAACTCAATAAAGTTTAGAATATTCTTTCTGGCATTAAGATTTGCTAATTTCCTGGATAAATATAAAATAGAACTAATTACAAACTTAACAGGTTTTAACAGGGAGTGGATCATTTTAAAATTCAATAACATATTAAAGATTATTAATCAAAAAAAGCAGCAATTAGAATTATTACGATACAAGCGAAATAATATTTTCTGTAAATTAAGATTACTTGAGAAAAAATTAATATATGAAAATGATAGATATTTAAAAGACAAATTGGAAACTAAAATAATGAAATACAGAAGCAGGTATAAAAGAATAAATAAAAGAATTTCTGTATGTGGTATAGAACCCTCATATCTTCAGATTGCACATGAACTGCAAATTCCAAAAGGTACGGTTGGGACAGGTTTAAGGTGGATAAAAGAAATCAGTAGAAAAGGGTTTAAATAATTTTTAAATTAAAGTATTTTAATTAGCATGAATATAATGCTTGCTTCTAATAATAAACATAAGCAAAAAGAACTAAAAAATATTTTTATCGGGCATAATATTATTTTACCCGAAAGTCTTGGAATTGATTTTAAGTTTAAAGAGAATGGGACAACTTATCTTGATAATGCTTTTGGCAAGGCTTTAGCTCTTTATAATTTGACTGGTAAACCGGTAATATCAGACGATTCCGGTCTAACGGTAAATGCACTAAATGGTGAGCCGGGTGTTTATTCTGCAAGATATGGATCAAAAAATGGTTTGATATTGAATGATGAAGAGAAAAACAATCTAATTCTTACAAAAATGAAAAATCTAAAAGAACGCTCTGCATATTTTGTCTGTTGTATGGTTTTATTATTAAATGAATACAGGTTCTTTTCTGTTCAGGAGACAGTAACAGGTACTATTGCGGAAAAACCTTCAGGAAAAAATGGTTTCGGATATGATCCTATATTCTTCATCACAGAACTGAAAAAAACTACTGCCCAATTATCTGCAGAAGAGAAGAATTCAATATCTCATAGAGGCCTGGCTGCAAAACAGATACTTGCCATTTTAAAAAATTTGTAATGAAGCCGTAATATCTCAATGCCCCACTATAAGATTTCTTTATTTATTTAATACCTTGTATATTTTATTTACCAATTCATATGTGGTAAACGGCTTTTTAATAAATTTTATTGTTTTATCCTTTTTACTTTTCTTATCAATTATTCCATCTGTATATCCGGACATATAAAGAACTTTAAGATCGGGTACATTTTTTAATATTTTTTCTGCTAATTCGTATCCATTTAATTTAGGCATTATTACATCTGTTAATAATAGATCTATTTCCTTACTATTTTTATCCTTCATTAATTTAAGAGCTTCTAATCCATCGCTTGCATTTAAAACGAGATAACCGAAATCCTCCAGCATAGTGCAGATCATTTCTCTAACATTGTCCTGGTCTTCTACGACAAGGATTGTTTCTGAGCCTTTTTTCGGCTGTCTTATTTGGATTGAATTATGAGCAATATCCTCTTTTACTTCCGGTTCAACATCCTCTGTAGTATATGGAAAATAAATATAAAAATTTGAGCCGATAGTTTTATCACTTTCCACCTTTATTACACCACCAAGGTGATCTATTATAGTTTTTACAGTTGATAATCCCAACCCTGTTCCTTTTCCTATTTCTTTTGTTGTAAAAAAAGGCTTAAAAATCTTATCTATAATTTCAGGATTAATACCATTACCATTATCACTAATTTTTAACAATACAATATACTCTGAAGTAAGACCCTTTTCAAGAAATTGTGGAGGCTTATCATTTAATACTTTTCTTGTTTCAATAATTAAGTTACCGCCATTAGGCATAGCATCTCTTGAATTTATTGCAAGGTTCATAATGACCTGTTCAATCTGTCCTCTGTCAGCTTTTATATTGCCTAAATTAGGGTCAAGATCTATAAAAAGTATAACATCTTCTCCTAAAAGACGTTTGAGCATATTTTCAATTCCAAGAATTAATTTATTAAGGCTAATTATTTTTAGCTCTATATTCTTTTTCCTGCTAAAAGCTAATAGCTGCTGAATTGAATCACCGGCTTTTTCTGCGGATTCTTTAATTTTTGAAACTTTTCCCTTAACAGACTCATTTACAGTCATATCAATCATAATTGATTCTGAATAACCTGTAATAATTGTAAGCAGATTATTAAAATCGTGCGATATCCCGCCGGAAAGCCTTCCTATTGTTTCCATTTTTTGGGAATGCCTTAACATTTCCTCACTTTTTAGTAATGCAGATTCTGCATTACTCCGAAGTATTTCCTGTGCAAGATTATTTGAAATGACCTGTAAAGTATCCGAAAATATTGAAATATCATTTCTTTTTCTACTATCTGCTAAAAATATGGAACCAAACGTTTTATTATCAATTTTAATAGGCATACACAAAAAAGCTTTTACTTTTAAGCTGTTTAATGAGGAATCTATAGTTTCATTACGTATTTCACTTCTGATATAATCACCGGAAGCTTTATTAAGGTCATTAGATTTTAATATAAAACTTGATTCACTTAAGAAATTTTTTGTTTCTGATTCTTCATTATTTATTTCCAGTGCTGCATAATTGAAATTAAGATTACCTGTAAGCAATTTCGGTATTTTATTAAAAACAGTCTCGATATTTTTAGAAAAAAGAATAAGCTGGGAAACCTGCTTTATTACATACTTCATTTTTTCTTCTAATTTCTGGTTTGTCATATTCCTGGCAAGTATCAATACAGAGTTAACCCCACCAGTTTCATCTTCTATAGGTTGAATACAAATACTTAAATATTTTAATTCACCTTTTAAAAGAAGTTGAATCTCTCTCCAATCTGTTTCTTTTTTGGTTCTGATTGTTTTATTAATTATTACCACGCTGTTATATGCAAACTCCTTTTCACATATGTCATATAAAGACTTTTCTAAGAAACTCTCTTTTTCCTCTCCAAATAATTTCAATCCTATATTATTTATTAACAGGAATTTGCCCTTTTTATCTATAACAGCAATAGCTTCATTAACATGTTCAATTAGATACTGATATTTTGCCTCACTTCTTTTTATTTTATTTTCACTATTTTTTTCTTTTTTAAAGATATCTTCTGATTGTTTTAGTCTTAACATTACGCGGATTTGCATTGCTAATTCTGTTTGATCAAAGGGCTTTGAAAGAAATACATCTGCACCGCATTTCATGAATTTAGCCCGGTCTTCGGACTGACTCGAAATACCTACAATTATAGGAATATCCTTTAATTTAAGGTTGGATTTTAATATATTACAGATTTCCGATGCCGTAATTCCGAACACTTTTTCATTAAGGAGAATAGTATCCGGAAGCTCCATTTCTGCTAATTTAATGCCTTCTTCACCTGTTTCAGCTATTAATAATTTAGATTCAGGAACTATAATTGACAGTAATGTCTGTAATGTAACAATATTGTTTTTACTGCTTTCAATAATCAGTATTTTTGTCATTTACTTATAACTCTTATTAAAATAATTATAAGTAATACCTAACAAAAAATCCAATTATTTATATAATTTGATAAAAAAATATTATAGATAGGAAAATATTTTAATGGGCGGTACAGGGCTTGAACCTGTGACCTCCTGGGTGTAAACCAGGCGCTCTCCCAACTGAGCTAACCGCCCTTTAAAGGATTTGTAAAATAACATAAAGCATGGTTTATGTCAATATAATATTATAAAAAAATATTATAAGTCCGGAATGTTGATTTTAAGCGTAAAAAGCTTTATCCTTTTTTTATGAAACCAATTATATTTATGAGGAAATAATGGCAAAAAACGCAGATAAACAATTTAAAGAGGCTAATGATCTTTTTTATAAAAATGATTATGATAAAGCATTAGAATTATACACTAACATAATACAAAAAGATCCTAAACATTATCAAAGCCATGATAAAATCGCTAAAATTGAAACTACAAGGGAAAATCTTAAAGAAGCTGTTGAACATTACAGATTATCACTTGAGATTAATAATAAAGTTGCAAATACATGGAATGATCTTGGAAATGTGCTTTTTGATATGAAAGATTTTGATTACGCAATTGCAGCATATGAAAAAGCAATAAGTTTAAATAAAGATTCATATTGGGCATTTTATAATATTGGTCTTGCGATTAAGGAACAATATCCAAAAATTTTAGAAAAATATGAAGAAGCAAAAAAATGGTTTCTAAAAGCTATAGCGATAAAAGCTGATTATCACCCCGCGTTAAATGAAATAGGTATTTATTATCTTGATAATAATAATGATGAAAAAGCAGAAGAATATTTTAATAGAGCAGTTAAAGGATGCAAAGGCTATAAATACCCATATTTTAATCTTTCTAAAATAGCTAAAAACAAAGATGATATTAAACTGGCAAAAGAATATCTTCTTAAAGCAATTAAACTCGATGATAAGTATTTAGGTGCATACAACGGAATGGGAATTCTTTTTCATAATGAAAATGATTATAATACAGCACTTTATTATTATTCCAAAGCTCATGAAATTGATTCTAAATATAAATATGCAATGTATAATGCCGGACTAGTTTTTGATAGTTTGGGAAAATATAAGAAAGCATATGAATTATATAAAATCGTCTTAAAAATAGATCCTGATTATCAAAATGCAATCGATGAAAAATTGAGGTTAGAACAGGAGAAACAAGAAGAGATTGAACAACAGGAAGGGCTGGAAGATAAAGATCTTAAAACATCAACATATAAAGCAGATAGCAATATATTTACCCAGAATGATACTTCAAATAAAAATGAAAATAAAAAAGACGAATACTATGTGGAAAAATTCGGCAGGAATCTGACAAAACTTGCAAAGCAGGGGAAACTACCGGAAATACTTGGAAGAGATAAAGAAATTAATTCTATTTTAGAGGTTCTTTTTAAAATCAAAAACAATAATCCTATTATAGTTGGCAGGGCTGGAGTCGGTAAAACAGCAATAGTAGAAGGCCTTGCACAAAAAATAGTAGATGGTAAAGTTCCTGAATTTTTTAAGAAAATGGAAATTATAGAAATAAATATGGGGATGCTTGTTGCAGGGACAAAGTACAGAGGGGAATTTGAAACAAAACTTAAAAAAATAATCGAAGAACTTAACAAACATGAAAATATTATTTTATTTATTGATGAGGTCCACACTATTATAGGAGCAGGTGAAACAGAAGGAAATTCATTAGACGCTGCAAATATTTTAAAACCTGCATTAGCACGAGGTGAGCTAAGGTGTATTGGAGCAACAACAACAGAAGAATATATTCAATACATTCAGAAAGATACTGCACTGGAAAGAAGGTTCTATAAAATATCCATAGGAGAACTGGACAAGGATGCAACACTCGAAATACTAAAAAGGCTTAAACCAAAAATGATAGAGCATTACGGAATCGATATAGAAGACAAGCTTTTAAATCTGATAATAAAATTATCAGATGAGGAAATTAAAAACAGGGTATTTCCGGACAAAGCAATAGATATTATGGAAAAAACATTTTCCCGCTGCAGCCTTGGAGGAATAAAATGTGTAGATGAAATAACTGTTAAAAATATAATTGGTGAGTTCGTTGGTATTAAATTTCTTGATACGGAAAAAGACAGGGGTAGACACCTGCTGCAGATGGAGAGTTATCTAAAAGAAAGAATATACGGGCAGGACCATGTAATTAATGCAATCTCTAAAATAATCCTTATGACAAAACAGAAACTCGATTTAAAACCCTATCAGCCTGATGGAATATTTTTCTTTGCCGGGCCTACTGGTGTAGGTAAAACTTATCTTGCAAAGCAGATATCAGCCTTTTTATTCGGGTCGGAAGATAAGCTCATTACTTTAAATATGTCCGAATACTCAGAATCTCACTCAGTATCCAGACTTATCGGTTCTCCTCCGGGATATGTAGGATATTCAGAAGCATCTGTTTTTAGTACCGGGGTTATGGAAAATCCTTCTTCCCTGTTACTACTTGATGAAGTAGAAAAAGCACATCCTGATGTATTAAAAATGTTCCTGCAAATTTTTGATGAGGGTAAAATCCAGGATGCAAGAGGTAAAAATATTTACTTTTCCAATATAACAATAATTATGACAAGTAATGCAATCGGAGTAAAAAATACTAAACTGGGATTTTCTACTCAGGAAGAAGACAATAAAGCAGATATAAACCTAACAGAACTCTTTCCTCCGGAATTTGTAAATAGAATAGATGAAGTGATTTTGTTTAATTATATTTCCCGGAAAACTGCTGGCAACATACTAAAAGACCTTATTATAGAGAACTCAAAAAAAGTATTTAAAAAGAGGGGCATAGAGTTGGATTTTGATTCCACTTTTACAGATTACCTTCTCGAACTTGGATACAGCAGGAAGTTCGGAGTCCGAAATCTAGAACGTGTTTTTGAAAGAGAAGTTCTTACTTCTATATCCGGCTATTTATTTAATAATCCGGATGCTTCAAATATATCTATTACCGCAGAAAACGGCCGTGTGGAAATAAGGTGATGAACGCAACGGGAATAAAGCTAAACTTAGAATGATTCTATTAAATCTTATAAAAGAAAAACTCCTCACGGAGAGCACAGAGACCACAGAGGAGATGGTTTAGTCAAGTGACTGTAAAATCTATTAAACTATAATTATAAAAATTGTAAGAGAAATTAAAAGGTTTAAAGTTTTTAATATGAACTTATTTAATGAAATTTTCTTTGTGCCCTCCGTGAGCTCCGTGAGAGATTTTTTTACACTAAGATTCAGAGCGAATAAAGCATTTAAGGCCAACTAAACCAAGCATGATAAATTCTCTCCATAAGCTCTGTGAGAGATAAATATTTATTCTTCAAGGAAGACATATACACGAACCAGGGCTGTCCCAAAAATGCAATATCAATAAAATCCTTTGCAAACTTTTTGAGCTCTGGGAATATTTTTTTACAAATGCAGGAAGTTCACTAGCGAATAATATTTGGAAGCAATATCCTCGTCTATCCATTTGCATTAAACCTCAATTATCTGTTAACATGTCAAAATTATGACTTTTCAAGAATTCTTTGATGTTTTAGATAAAAATCCGATATTTTTATTAGCCTTCTTTATATCTCTGCCTGTCTTCAGTTTAGTTTTAAAACTGCTTCATAAAAAGAATGAAGCTGTTCTTTCTCCATGGAAATACATTTATTCTATAATAATTTATCTTTCCTGCATTCCGGGCATATTTATAATTTTTACAACTCTATATCTTGCAGTTTTCCGGAAAACAAATCTTCTTGAGCTTAGTATATTCGTATATTTTCTTCCTATTATTTCTATGTTCTTTACACTAATTATTGTTCGTAAAAGCATAGTTTTTGATGATATCCCCGGATTTAAAAAGATAACCGGATTATTTACATATATAATCTGTACTTTTATTATTCTGCTAATTTTAGAAAGGTTAAAAATCTTTTTGTTTTTTCATGGTTCCATTTTTATTTTCTTTTTAATCTGGGTTGTTATATTTATTGCTCTAAGAATTTCCACAAAACGTATTTTTGGACGATTTAAAAAGAAATAATTTTATTAAATGCGTAAGATTCTCGAAACCCAGCAATTATAAATATGGATTCTAATAAACCTTTTTTTTGTACAAGGTTTAATTATTTTTAGTTTTTTGACACAGATTGAGGTTGTCCCGCAACTCACATAAGAATTAATAGACACAAATAGTTTCTTATTAATTTTTTAGACACAGATTTTTTGTCATCTCATTTTAATTGTTTTACTTTTTTAAGGAAATATTAGTTCTTAAAGTAGATTAACAAGATTTAAAAGGATTTTTTAAAATAATTGTCTAAATTTTATTTAATCCGTGTTAATCCTCCACTACGCTTCGCTTCATTTCCAATGTGTAAATCCGTGTCTAAATTTATTTTATTTTTTTTAATATATTTTCATATTGAGAATTGCTACTGGAAATCTAATTACTATTGCAATTTTAAATCTTTAACTGTAGATTTATACTTATGCTTATATTTAAGCTTAAATTTATACTTGGAAAATTAATAGGAAGAAAAAATGAAGATATTAATTACTGGTGCAAGCGGATTATTAGGAAGAGAATTATTTAAAATTATTTCGAAAGACCATGAGGTAGAAGGCTGGGCATTTTCACGGTCTAAAATTTTTAAGAAAGTTGATTTACTAAAATTTGATGATGTTAAAGAGGCTTTCACACATTTTTCCCCGGATATACTTATTCACTCGGCAGCAGAACGGCGACCGGACATTATGAATAAAGCTCCGGATAAAGCCTGGGCCATGAATGTAGATGTTACATTAAAACTTACAGAACTCTGCAATTCAGGAAATACGCATATGATATTTATTTCTACTGATTATATTTTTGATGGAACTGCACCTCCTTATAATGAAGATGCAGAACCTTCACCGATAAATTTATATGGAAAATCTAAAGCAGAATCAGAGAAAATAATTAAGAATACTTGTAAGAGCTGGTGTATAACCCGTATTCCGATACTTTACGGGCCTACGGATAATCCAGAAGAAAGCGCAGTAACTACACTTATTTCTAAGTTAAAAAGTGATAAAGGAAGAAATATTTTAATAAATGACGGTGCTATAAGATATCCTACTTTAACAACAGATGTTTCCAGGGCCGTTAATTTCTTAATTAATAATGAATGCAAAGGTATATATAATTATACTGCAGAAGAACCTTTTACAAAATACGGGATGGCTGTCTTAATTGCAGGACATATGAATATCAATCCGGAAACCATATTTCCGGATACTAAACCTGACAAAGGTGCAAAGCGTCCATTAAACTGCCATCTTAATAATACAAAAATAAGGCAGCTTGGTTTTAATTTTTATACACCTTTTAAAAAAGGCCTTGCTGATGTGTTAAAATATCTATAAAAATAGAATTATATGAAAGCAGCAATAATTTCAATAGGCACAGAACATCTAACAGGGAAAATTATCGATACAAATGCAGTATACATTTCCAAAGAATTATCGAATTACAGTATTACAATTTATGCAAGAGAAACTCTTCCGGATAACAAGCAGATCATAGCTGATTTTATTAAGCAACTGCTATACAAAGTAGACATTATTTTTACAATAGCAGGCCTGGGGCCCACACACGATGATATAACAAAAGAAGCAGTTTCTGATGTGTTAAAAAAGAAACTGATATATAAAAATGAAATTTGGGAATTAATTAAAAACAGATTTAAAACGTTTAACAGTATACCAACAGAAAATAATAAAAAGCAGGCATTTGTATTTGAAAACGGAAGATGGTATGAAAATAAAAAAGGAACTGCACCGGGACTATATATCTATCACAATACAACAAATACACATTTTTTCCTGCTGCCCGGTCCTCCTATAGAATTTATATGGCTTTTTGAAGAATATATATACAAAGAACTGGGCAGTATCTGTAATATAAAGCATAAAATAATTCGAAAAATATTAAGGATATATAATGCTGGTGAAAGCAGATTAGCATCCATTATTAATCCAATAATATCAGAATTTAAAGAAATTGATTTAGGTATATATGTAAAACAAGAAGGTTATATAGAGCTTGATTTTCACCTTACACATTATTCTGATACAAATCAGATAAATATTTTTGAGAAGAAAATAAAAGAATCTATTCAAAATGCCGGATTCTTTATTACAGAAAATGAGCAAATAGAAGCAATTATAGGTAATTACTTAAAAAATATGGGGCTTACAATAGGATTTGCAGAATCTATCACTGGCGGACGTATAATGGCCAATTTAGTAAAAATACCAGGAAGCTCAGAATACTTTAAAGGCGGGATAGTCGCATATTCCAATGAAGTTAAAACAAAACTATTAAACGTTAGAACTGATACATTAATTAACCATGGAGCAGTCTCTGCAGAATGTGCTTTGGAAATGGCAGAAGGTATTATAGAAAAATTAGACTGTGATCTCGGAATAAGTATTACAGGAATTGCAGGCCCCACAGGTGACACTCCTTTAAAACCTATAGGCCTATGCTATATTGGGATTAGGCATAAATCCGGAACAAAAACAGAAAAAATATTACTTTCTGGTACCCGTCAAACTATAATAATCAAGGCAGTTAATAGTATTTTTATTGAAATATTTAAATATTTAAATATTTAAATATTTAGTTATAATTATAGATTATTAATACTATACGTTATATACTGTTTTGATTAAGCAAAACAAGAGGATAATAATGCGAATAATAATATACCTAATCATGATTCTATTTACCTGCTTTATAGGGTTTGCTGATGATCCGGATGAAATAAATCCAGACGAAATAAATCCGGATGAAATGTTTATAGAAGCTGCTCAACTTGGAAATATGGAAGATATCCTTAAATATCATGAACTTGGAGCAGATATTAATTCTAAGGATATTTTCAGCTGGAATGCATTAATGTGGGCATGTCAGGAAGGTCATATATATATAGTCAAATATCTTATTGATAATGGCAGTGATGTTAATTATATGGAGGAATTTAATGGATGGACAGCATTAATTGCAGCTTCATTTAAAGGACATATTGAAGCAGTGATACTGCTTTTAGATGCGGGAGCAGATGTAAATCCTGATGTTTCCGGTTTTGATTCTACTTCTACACCTTTAAAGTATGCAAGAAGGTTTAGGCACACAGATATTGTCAACCTATTAATAGATGCAGGAGCAGAATAAAACCAATTTATGTTACTATTTTATAAAACTAGTTTTTTTTTGATTTCAAATAATCGGAAATAGCTTTATCATTAATGTAGCCAAGCTCTATAGCAATAACTCCAAATAATCTTTCGTCTCCATCTTTCTGAAGTTTTAAAATATTTTCTACCTGTTCCTTTGTTAATGCTCCGATTCTTAAAAGGCCGTCGCCGATTTTCTCTTCATTTATACTTTCAAGATCTTCCATTTCTGCTCCAAATCATTATTACCCGTTTATATAATTATCTCAGTTTAATATCTGAATTTCAAGGAAATATTTATTTTAAAATTCGATTATTATTGACATTTAATTCAAAGTACGGGTAACCTTAATTAACTTTTTAAATAAGTAATATAATGTAATGATTAATTTTAATATTGATAACTGCACTTTAGAAGGTATAAACCTTATAGAATCAAGTGCTGGAACAGGCAAAACCCATAATATCTCAAGGCTATTTATAAGAATATTGATAGAAAAAAAGTACACAATTGATAAAATTCTTGTAGTAACTTTTACTGAAGCTGCAACAGAAGAGCTAAGAAAAAGAATTCGGGAAGAATTAAAAGAAACAATCAAGAACTTTAATCCAGACAATAAAGAAACTATTAATACACTTGAATATGCCTTAAATCATTTTGATGAAGTATCAATTTTTACCATTCATGGTTTCTGCAGAAAGATATTACAGGAAAACGCTTTCGAAAGTTCTAATTTGTTTGACACAGAGCTTATTTCCGACCAGAACATTTTGTTAAAAGAAATTATATATGATTTCTGGAGAATATTTACTTCTCAAGAATCACCTATGTTTCTTGAGTATATTTATAAATCCGGAATAAAATCTGAAAACTTTTATAATCTTATAAAAAATTATATTTCCAGAACATATTTAAAAATTATTCCATCTGTACAATATGTCAGCATGGAAGAGCAGGAAACTAATTATAGAAATATTTATCAGGAAGTAAAAAAAATCTGGGAGAATTCAGAAAAAGAAATTATTAATTTACTCTGGCAGGAAGGGCTAAATAAAAGAAAATACTCTGATAAAGTGCGGAATGAACTTCATAAGAATATAAACATTTTCTTTAATCCTAAAAGCAATATCCATACAAAACTTTTTAAAAATTTCGAGAAACTAACAATAGAATATATAATGGGATCAATAAATAAAGGCTGCACAAGTCCAGAGCATATTTTTTTTGACAAATGCATGGAATTATATACGGCTAATAATGAACTTGTAAAATTTTATTTTAATAACTTTCTATATCTTAAAACAGAAGTTTTTAAATATGTTAAAGTTAAATTAAATTTATTTAAAAAGAAACAAAGCATACAGTATTTTGATGATTTACTTTATAATGTTTATAAAGCATTAAAAGCTAATTCCGGGAAATATTTAATTAACAGTATAAAAAATATATATAAAGCGGCTTTAATAGATGAATTTCAGGATACAGATCCAATTCAGTATTTTATTTTTAATAAGATATTCCAGGACAGTATTTTATTCTTTATTGGAGATCCAAAACAGGCAATTTACAGTTTTAGAGGTGCAGATATTTACGCATATTTACAGGCCTTAAAAGCATCTGCAAACACTTATACACTCGAAGAAAATTGGAGATCTGAGAACAACCTTGTATCTGCAGTAAATACAATCTTTGCAAACAGGCCCAATCCATTTTTATTGGAATCTATAAATTTTAAAAAAGTTAAATCCGCCACTAACAGCAATGTAGATAAAATAACTTATAAGGGAGAAAATATTTCTTCATTGTTTATTACTGTTCTCTCTAATATGGAAGATAAAAGTATTACAAAAGAGACAGCATTAGATAAATCTATTAACACAATAACAGAACAAATAAAATATCTTCTAACGGATAAAGATACGAAACTTGGCAGCAGAAATATAATACCAGAAGATATTGCTGTACTTGTAAGAACAAACAGACATGCTGTTAAAGTACAGAAAAAATTAAATGAAATTGGTATTCCTGGTGTTTTATATAGCACGGAGAATCTGTTTAAATCTGATGAAGCTGCAGAATTCGAAAGAATACTAATTGCAATTGCGGACCCAGCAAATGAAAAAAAAGTAATAGCAGCATTAGCAACAGATTACTATGGATACTCTGGTGATGATATTTTTCAGATAATAAACGATCAGAAAGCTATGGAACAAATATTTATTGAATTTCATAACCTGAATCAACTCTGGGCAAAAAACAGTTTTATTAAAATGATTACCTTCTGGGAAAACCGAAATAATGTCCGCACAAAGCTTTTATCTTTTAAGGGTGGTGAAAGGAAACTAACTAATTTACTGCATTTGATAGAAGTACTTCATAATGTCCTTATAAAAAATCAACTCAGTATGGATGGACTTATTCAATGGCTTTCCAATTTAATTATAGAACCGATTATGGAACACCAAATTCGTTTGGAAACTGATGAGCGTGCTGTTAAACTTGTTACTATTCATAAAGCCAAAGGATTACAATACCCTATTGTTTTTTGCCCATTTTTATGGTATGCAAGGAGCAACACTGATAAAGAATTTATATTCCACAATGAAAGCGGAGAATTATTTTTAGATATTGGTTCAGAACAAATCCAGGAAAATAAGAAACTATTTAAAGAAGAAGAACTAGCAGAAAGCTTAAGGCTTGTTTATGTTTCACTTACAAGAGCAATTAACAGGTGTTATATCATAACTGGAAAAATAAATGGTTCGGAAAACTCCGGCCTTTCATATCTATTGTTTCCAAATGATTCCTGTAAAAGTTCCGCGAACCGGTCAGATATCAATATATTAAAATATCCGGATATAATTAAAAGAATCAAAAACCTCGAAAATGAATCTGATAAGAATATAAAATATCTAGAGCACGAAAATCATCCTTATAAAGAATATAGGCCAGAAAGCCTGCACGAACAAAAACTTAAATTGCGGACAGCAGATATAACCAGGACACACGATTGGAAGATAACAAGTTTTTCTTCCATTTCACACAGTTTGAAAAACAAATATGTTTTAGATCCTAATTTTGGTTTAGACTATGATAACAACATTGATAACAACATTGCAAAATTTGATCCGGAAGAAAATACATTAGATTATAAATCAATTCATACTTTTCCAAAAGGAGCAAAAACAGGACGCTTAATTCACAGCCTTTTTGAAGATATTGATTTTAACGAAAATACAAAAGAACAGATTGATGTATTAATTAAAGACAGACTTATTTCTTATGATTATGATGAAGCATGGGCAGCTACTATATTTTCCATGATTAATAATGTTTTGAATAAAAGCCTTGGTAAAGAACAGATCCAGCTTTCTAATATTAAAAAGCAAAATATCATAAAAGAAATGGAGTTCTTATTTCCTTTAAATCCTATAATCAGAAAGGATATAGAAAACTATTTTAAAGAAATAATCAAAACAAATGATATTTATGAAAATAAAACATCTAATAAAGCATCCGGAAATATATTATCTAAAAATGCAGATCTCATCTTAAGCAGGATTAGCGAACTTTCATTTAATCCTCTTAAGGGTTATGTAAAAGGTTTTATAGATTTAATTTTTAAATATGATGATAAATATTATATAGTCGATTGGAAAACAAATTATCTTGGCAGCTCAATAGAAGAATATAATAATGAAAACATCAGCAAAGTAATTGTAGAAGAATATTATTTTCTTCAATACTATTTTTATACTCTTGCACTTCATAAATATTTATCTATTAATTTAAAAGATTATTCATATAGCTCACATTTCGGAGGTATTTTTTATATTTTTACCCGGGGTATTAATAGTACAAACAATAATGGCATTTATTTCGATTCTCCTGATACAGAGATTATTATGAAACTAAATAATCTTCTGATTGGTCCTTAAATTATGAAAGAAATATTAAATAATCTTTTAGCTAACAATCAAATAACAGAAATGAACATCCGTTTTGCAGAATTTATTTCCAGACAAAGCAAAAATACTGACGAAACATTCTTTTTATTAATGGTATTGATAAGCAACTGGACAGAAAAAGGTCATATATGCCTGGACTTAAGTTTATTATCAGATGAAAACCTTTATAATCTTTTTGATATAGATAAGATTAAACTTCCGCCGCTAAAAAAAATTAAAGATATTTTAAATAATTCTTCATGTATAGGAATGCCTGGAGAAACAACACCTCTTATTCTGGACAATAACAGTTTATACTTCCATCGTTTTTTTATCAAAGAAAAAAAACTTATAAATAAGATTATGACACGAATAAACAATAATCTAGAACTGCCGGAAAAAATAGAAAAGGAAATATTGAATATACTAAGCAATCTTTTTCCTAAATCCGAAGAAATTAACTGGCAGGCAGCTGCAGCTTTAACATCAGTCTTAAAACGTTTCTTAGTAATTTCCGGCGGACCTGGTACAGGAAAAACTACAACTGTAATTAAGATACTAATTCTTTTAATAGAACTAAATAAAAAAGACCTATTAAACGGGCCTAATAGTATGAAACCATTAAACATCTTTCTTTGCGCACCAACCGGTAAAGCTGCTGCCCGGCTTATAGAATCTATAGAAACTTCAAAAAAAGAACTACAATATTCGAATGATATCCTTTCTATGCTTCCAAAAGAAGGATATACAATTCATAGAATAATAAAAAAATTAGCATTAAAAAATAGCCTGCTCCCTGATGTGATTATTATAGACGAAGCATCAATGGTGGATCTCTCTATACTCTCTGAATTGCTTTCATCAATTCCGGATTTAACACGCGTTATTTTTCTTGGAGATAAAGACCAGCTTGCCTCTGTAGAAGCCGGAGCAGTGTTAGGTGATATTTGTGCTGGTGTTTCTAAATATAAACATTCCGCAGCTTTTTCTAATACTATTAGTAAATATTTTAAAATAAATACAGAAACCAAAAACAATGATCCGCCTGCCATTATGGATTCAATAATTCTGTTAAAAAAGAACTATAGGTTTACAGGCAGTATATATGCACTTAGCCAGGCAGTAAATAGCGGTAATCATAAATTTGCGTTAAACATTTTAAGAAATTCCGATACACAAATAAGCTGGATAGATCCGGAGAAAAACAATCAATACAGAAATATTCTTAAAGAAGAATTTATAGAATTCTTTATTCAATATATAAGTGCAGAGAATGCAGAAGAAGCATTTCATATTTTTAATTCTTTCCGTGTATTGTGTGCACTGCGTAAAGGCCCCTTTGGAGTTGTAACTATAAATGCATGGATAGAGCAAATATTAGAAGAACAAGGCATGATAAATCCTTATAAAAGATTTTACAATAACCGTCCTATTTTAATAATTCAAAATGATTATAATACCGGCCTTTTTAATGGCGATATCGGATTAATAAGGAAAGATAATAAATCCGGGAATAATCTCTATGCATTTTTTAAAGATGCTGATGGTAATTTTAGAAAGATCTCACCCTATACGCTTCCGGAACATGAAACAGTTTTCAGCATGACTGTCCATAAAAGCCAGGGTTCCGAGTTTGATAAAGTTATCCTTATACTTCCTGATAAGCCAGGATCTATAATTACACGTGAATTAATTTACACTGGCATTACTCGAACAAAATCCAATATTCAGATAATTTCTAAAGAATCAGTATTTAAACACGGGATTTCAAACTATATAAAAAGAACCTCCGGAATTTACAAAGCATTATGGGAATCATAAAGGTAGATATCAATATAATATTATTTTAAGAAAAACAACAAGGTTCGATAAACTAAGTAAGACACAGCCTTAGCTCTTAATTTTCTTTAACATTATTATTATGCCCTTTCAGTGCAAAATGCTTTTTCAAATAATTTGATTGAAATAAAGCTTAATTAATTTTAAACTTGATTATACTTTAATTAAAGATATTTTATCTAAAATTTAAGGCTGCAATATGAATGATGATAAAAGAAAATGTCCCAGAATAAAGATCGAGTTAATGGCACAGATAATACTCGGTAAAGAAGATTTTATTTATTCAAAGGCAAATAATATAAGTGAAACAGGATTATCATTTAGCACTCACGAAACTATAAAACCAAATACTATCATGGAAGTAATGGTAACATTATCTTTTAAGAATAATAAACATAAAACAATCAATTGTGAAGGAATAGTAAAATACTGTAATGAAGAAGAACATGCATTCAATTCCGGAATGAAGTTTACTTATATCAGTGATGCGCATAAAAAAATATTAAAGACTTTTATAAATGAAGCTATATCCTAATTTAGAAATAATATTTAATTTAAAACCTTAATACCATACTGTTCAAAACGACGGTCAGAGGTAACAACTGTAAGCTCATGGATTAATGCTGTGGCAATTAAAAACCTATCGCAGGGATCCCTGTGAATTAATGGCAATTCAGTTGCCCTTATATTTATATTAATATCAATTTTAATTACAGAAAGGTCATGATGCTTAATAATATTTTCAAACCACTCATTTGGTGTACAGGGAAGTTCAAGTTTTCCTGCTCTGTATTTAATCCCAATTTCAAATCCTGTAATTGCAGAAACATAGACGATTGGTTCTTTATCTATTACATCAAGTGTTTCCGGGCTTATTAGTTCTTGATTGCTGGATAGCCAGAGCAATGCACAAGTATCCAGAAGTATCATAATATCTCACCCCACTCATCAGATGTTAATTCTTCCGTAGGATCATAATTGATTTTTATTTTACTCATAACAGGATGTAGAATTGTACGTTTTTTTTGCTTATGCTGGACTAAATCTGCTATTGCTTTTCCGTTTCTGCATATTATATAAGATTCTCCATTTTCGATTTCTGAAAGTATGGCAGAAAGCTTTGTTTTTGCTTCATGAATATTTACTGTTTTCATATATATAGTTTAATTAGTTTAGTTTATAGGGTCAAGACCAAATTTCATTTTAATTGAACATGTATTTTACTGTTGCCTGATGCTTTTGCTTTATTATATGCAGTATTCAGTCTGTGCAGAATATCTTCCAGATTGTCTTCTTTATTACTTTCAGTAATACTAAAGGAACATGAAAGATGAAACTCTTCTTCATTATAAACAAATTTCTCATCTTTTATTATTTTATTAATTTCTTTGCAAAGTATTTTTGTATTTTCTATTGTTGTTCCAGGCAGTATTATCCTGAATACGCCGCCATAATTACAAAATGCCATATCAATTTTTCTAAAACGTTGTAATATTATTTTCCCCATTTTTTCTAGAATATATTCATTTCTCTTGTGTCCGAATGATGTTGATGCCTCATAAAAATTATCAATACTTATTATCATTAGAGATAAAATACTTTTATACCTATTACACCGCTCAAGTTCTTCTGCTGTGTACTTAATAAAATACTTTTCCTTATAGAGTCCTGTTATTACATCTTTATACTCATCTACTTCCTGAACAGGCAGAGCAGTTTCTTCACTGTCAACTATTCTTTGTTTATTATAAACCATGTTCGTATCAAGAACAGAATCAAGTTCTTTTTTTGTATTAATAAAGTGCAGTTTACCACCCCTTGTTTTAAGAGTAATTGACAGTTTATTAAAAACAGGGATATAACTTTTATCTATATCATCAATTTCAGAAAAATCGAGCACAATAAAACAAAAACCACTTGATAATAATTTTGATATTTGCTTCTGAAATGTTTTTATATTATTTGCTGTTAACCTGCCTTTTAATTTGAATATACCGGACTTACTTTTATCCGGGATATAATCAATTTCAATATCAAGCTCCTGAAATATATCTTTCTTCTTTTTTACAATATCATCGAATTTAGAGTCAGAAAAACGTATATGACTAACAAGCTGTTTGATTATTCTTAAAAACCACTCCGCAATATTAAATTTATTATTCTGAATATCTGCTGCCTGTATTTCATATACAATACTCGGTTTCATAGCTTTAACAGATGCAGACCTTTTTCCGCCTGCAAAAAGGGTCATCTCGCCAATTACGTCCCCGGCACCTATCTCTGCAAAAGATATTTCAACACCGTCTATAATTCTTGAAACCTTAAAAAGGCCTTCCTTAACAACAAACATTGAATTGCTGATCTGTCCCTGCCGGATAAGGTATTCCTCTGTCCTTATGTTCTTTCGCGGAGGTATAATTGTACTTATTACCTCCTGAATTATTCTGCTCGCTTTAACTTTTGTGTAAATAAGCTGAACATTATGAATTGAAAAAATAATATTGGCCTTTTTTAACCTGTTTGTTATATCACTTAAAAAGTTAATAGCATAATTATCTACATCTATTACCTGAGAAAAATCCAGAGAAATATTATCTATTTTTTGACGCATTAATTTTGTTATAAAATCATTTAGCCTGGCAATATCACTTTTAAAGAAATATCCTTTTAAATAAATAAATCCAGGATTTATTTCGTGATTATAATCAATTTCAAAGCCCTTTGTATAATCAAGTTTATCTTCTTCCGGTGCATGAAACTCATCTACAATTATTTCTTTTTTAATTATAATATTGATACGCCTTAAACGCTCTATTAGCACTTTGGCAATGCACATGGCCCAGGGAGGAATACCCTGCACAGATTTATCAAATATAGTCTTGGTTACTACTTTAGCCTTCACATCCTCTATTGCTATGGCAGTAGCAGACCTCGGCCTGCCGCTTATAAGAGACATTTCACCTATCATTGAGCCCGGGCCCAGCTCAGCTAATAATATTTTTCTATGCCTGCCTGCGGATTTAAAGATCTGGACCTTACCCTGTGTAATAATATACATTTCATTGGTCTCATCACCTTCATTAAATATTATGTGGCCCTGCTGGAAACTTAATAATTCGGAATTCGGCATGTTATTAATCTATAACATTTTCATAAAGAAAACAATGCACATTTTAAAGCTATGTACGCTCAAAAGGAATATTAACCCACCAGTATTATCATTCCCATCATATAGTAGGCTTTCATTTTAATTTCACTATCATTTAGTAAATACCCTCCCATAATCTTTCAAGAAAATGTTTGACAGGTAGTATTTTTATATTATTTAACTCCCTGGGATTTGAATCCATTGAAACTACGATGTAATTTTTAAAATTGGTTTCATAGGATAATTTACGGAGTCCCTTCAGATGCTTTTCTGTTACTATTTCACTACTTTTTACTTCTATAGCTGTTTCATCTCCTATAAGAAAATCTACCTCATCACCGGATTTTGTTCTCCAGAAAGACAACTCTCTCATATCTTTGCTGTATGATAAAAATGCTTTTATTTCTGTAAAAATTAAATGCTCCAGTGCTTTGCCAAATAGTTCGGTTTTTACCCTAATATTTGCACGGCCGGCAAGACTATTACAAACACCAATATCGAAAAAATAAAATTTTGATGAGCTAACAGATTTTCGCCTTTTAGTTTTTTTATATGGATGAATTGTAGTTCCTATTAATGTATCTTCCAGAATAAAGAAATATTCTCTAACAGTACTGGCAGGAAGCCCGGTGTCATTGGCAATATTACTAAAATTTAGCAACTCTGTATTTACTAATGCTGCAAGTTGTAAAAAATTTGAAAAATTATGTATTCTGCGAACAAGTCCCTCGGCCGCGATTTCTTCCTTTAAATAATTTCCGCAATAAGCAAGTAAATCCTCTTCCGGATCATCAGAAAGATAAATCGATGGTATTGTTCCAAAATTAAGTGCCCGTAATAGATCAAAATCCGGTATCTCTGCTGTGATAAGTGGAAATAGATATTTTGTTCTTGCTCTTCCCTCAAGAAGATTAGCTCCTCGTTTTTTCAATTTCCGGGGACTACTACAGGTTAAAATGAAAGTAATTCCAAAATTTTCAATCATATAATGTACTTCATCCATAAGAAGGGGGAACTTTTGGATTTCATCAATTATTACAGGATTGTATATTTTATCTTTTTTAATACTTAATTCTTCACGTATCAATTGAGGCCGTCTTGATAATTTCAAATAAAGATCTGAACGCAATAAATCATAATATTCCGAATCAGGGAAAAGAGTCTTAAGAAGGTATGTTTTTCCAGTCTGCCTTGGCCCGAATAAAAATAACGATTTTTTTTGACTTTCTTCCTTTAGATTTAAATATCTCTTATATTTTTTATTCATATTATTATTATATCAATAAATTGTCATTTCAACAAGTGTATTGTGTAAAAATGCTACTTTTCAACAACTATCTTGTGGATTTTTAAGTTATAGAAGTTAATAAATCTCTTTTCACAGGGATAAGAGCGGATAAAAGAGAAACAGATTTGATATCCGCGACTATTTTTTTTTGACAGGATTAACGGAATTTTTATTTTTTTATAGCATGTTACTCGTTAGTCGACTGTATCCTGCCTTATAGGAAGTTGTAATTATTAGTATTATAAAGAATTATTTACCCCTATCGGTAGCATGTTTATTATGGATAGTTAAATATCTTAAAAGATATGAAATTGAAGAACTAATTAAAAACTGCACTACAAGAATAAGTTTTCTTGTACAATTACTGCCCTAAATCTGCTTTTCTGCACTTCAATTTTGTAGTCTTTTTCTTTTTGATAACATCTCCTTTTCAATTATTATCCAAATTTCACATCAAATCTTTAATAAATTCTTTAACTCCATTTACGCCACTCTTATCCAGCACCTTTATAGTCTGGGTGCCTATAACAGCAATATCCACCCTTCCCTTTAAAAATTCAATATCTTCTTTATCCTTTACACCGAATCCAAGTGCTAAAGGCAGATCTGTAGCATTCCTGCACCTGTCTAAATATGAATCTAAATTATCAGAAAAGCTCGTATCAAGACCTGTTACACCTTTTCTTGCAACACAATAAATAAAACCACTTGCAAGGCCTGATATTTTTTTCATTCGTTCTTCAGGAGTTGTAGGGGAAAAAAGAAATATCGGATCCAGTTTATTTTTCCTCATTGCGTCTATATATTCTTCTCCTTCTTCCGGAGGAAGATCCGGAAGAATTGCACCTTTCATACCGAATGATGCAATTTTATCTGCAAAATTACTTGTTCCATATTTAAACACAATATTATAGTAACTCATAAACAGGAAAGGTATATTAAAATCTGCAGATACCTTTTCTGCAAAATTAAGACACTTTTTTACAGAAGAACCTCCTGCGAGAGACTTCTGGTTTGCATGAAGAATAACAGGGCCATCTGCTATAGGTTCGGAAAATGGTATCTGAAGCTCCATAATATCAACACCGGAAGTAACCATAGCCTCTACAGTTTTATAAGATTCTTCAAAAGAAGGATAGCCTATCACAATATGCGTCATTAAAAGGATTTCTTTTTCTTTTAACCTGTTTTGTATATAATTTTTAAGCTTTGTATTCATTGTATTCCTCCGCTTTATGTATTATAAATTCCTCCCATTTAGGGTCTTTAAATGCATCTGCAACAGTAAATATATCCTTGTCTCCGCGTCCGGACTGATTAATAATGATAACTTGTTCCTTCGACATTTTAGGTGCTTCCTTAAAAGCACGTGCAAATGCATGTGAAGATTCCAATGCAGGTATAAGCCCCTCTTTTTTAATTGTTAGAGAAAGTGCCTCCACAACAGAACTGTCTGTTTCTGCTTCAAACCTTACACGCCCTTCTTCTTTTAAGTGGGAAAGAATTGGAGAAACACCAACATAATCGAGGCCTGCAGCAACACTATGAGTTTCCTTCATCTGGCCTTCATCATTTTGAAGAAAAAATGTTTTATAACCCTGTGCAACTCCTATACTTGCATCATCTGTACATAACCTGGATGCATGCTGCCCGGATTTAAAGCCCCTTCCGCCTGCTTCCACACCTATAAGCTCTACAGGATCTTCAAAAAATCCACTGAATATACCCATTGCATTAGAACCTCCTCCAACACAGGCAAATACTTTGTCCGGCAGCTTTCCCTCTTTTTCGAGTATCTGTTTTCTTACCTCTATACCAATAATAGACTGAAAATAAGTTACCATCTCCGGAAATGGATGCGGGCCGCATGCAGTTCCCAATACATAATGGGTCGTATCCATGTTCGTAGCCCAGTCCCGCAATGCTTCGTTTATTGCATCTTTTAAAGTACGAGAGCCTACTTTTACAGGAATCACTTCCGCACCAAGCCGCTCCATCCAGAATACGTTAGGCCTCTGGCGTTCAACATCTATTTCGCCCATATAAATTGTACAGTCTAAACCAAATTTTGCAGCCATCGTTGCAGTTGCAACGCCATGCTGGCCTGCACCTGTTTCGGCAATTACCCTTGTTTTGCCCATTCTTTTTACAAGTAGTCCCTGCCCCATTACATTATTTGCTTTATGTGCACCTGTATGATTTAAATCTTCACGTTTTATATATATTTTTGCTCCGCCAAAATGTTCAGTTAAATTATCTGCAAAAGTAAGGGGAGTTGGCCTGCATGAATAAGTAGACATAAGTTTTACATATTCACCCCAGAAATTCTTATCTTCTTTGCATTTATAAAAAATACTTTTAAGTTCCTCAATTGTTGTAATAAGTATTTCCGGAAGGAATGCACCACCAAACTGCCCATAATAACCGTTTTTACTCATATATTCCTCCTATAGTTTGTGAAAAAACAAATTTATCTGTTTTGCAGTATATCTCTGAATAAACTGCATTTTCAGCATTTTTAAAATTTAAAAACCGTTCAACTTTAAGTAGTGGAACAGTAGGTTCAATATTTAATTTTTCTGCTTTTTGCTTATCAGCATAATAAATCTGAAAATTCTGTTTCCCCGAAATAGGCTTTAGAAAATATTTTTCTTCTACTATGTTTGATAGTGAATTTTCTTTAAAGTCATATTTTTCTATTCCTTCAAATATATCAGTATCAAGATAAAAATCTTCTATTAGCAAAGGCTCATCCTGTATTATACTTAGCCTCGAAAAAAAATATGTATCCCTGTTATAGAATGGATTGTTAATATTCTTAATGTCTTTTATTTTTTTAATAGCCGCATAAATTTTAACTTCTACTTTGATTCCTTTTTTATTAAATGCAGAACTTGTTCCTGCAATAGAAAAGAGGTCTATTTCTTCCTGTTTATCTTTTACGAACGTTCCGGAGCCTCGCCTCCTTTTTAAGACACCTTTTCTAATTAAAAGTTCTGTTGCCTGCCTTACCGTAGGCCGTCCTACTCCGAAGTTTTTTGCAAGAACCATTTCCGAAGGTATTTTCTCTCCCGGCTTATTCCTGCCTGAACGTATGCTCTTAAGTATTTCATCTGCAAGCTGATGGTATAATGGAATCGGAGAATCATAATTTAACTGTTTTATGTTCATATTGATTATAATAAAAGAAAATGCTTAAGTTGTCAAGACATCTTTACATTTTAAACTACTTGTAGTGTAAATATATTTCACAGAGAAATTAACAATAAGAATTGAGGAACTATATTGCTTTAAAATCATATAATTAACGCATTTTACTCAGCCGCAAACCATTTAAATATATTTTTCCTGTTATACTCTTTAAAGTGATAACTGTATAAGCATAATTATTAGAACGGAAATCTAATGAAATATACTTGAACAGGTTTTCATCTGAAATATCTACAGATTGATTTGAAAGGACAACTTCGCTGTTGTTGGAATCTCCTAGAAGCACATCAAATACAGAATTTTCTGAACCCGAATTGCTGCACAATAAATCCAGATTGTAAGAACCTCTTTCCAATCCCATAATTACAATAACCATTTCTTCATTAATAGATTTTGCACAGTCACGAAGAACCGGATCTTCCATATTATTACTCACCCATTCCACATCAGACTCAAATTTAATAGTAAATCCAAAATCAAAAAAAGCATTTAACGGCTTTTCATTATATGGGGACCATTCAATAAGGTAATTTTGAAATTGGACTTCATCACTCCAAAGGCCACTTCCATCCATCCTGGATAATTCTACAAAATTTTCCTTAGTGCTTCCATTTGGTTCATTATAATACCAACTGGAAAATCTAGAGTTTTCTCCACTAATCCATTTCCAGTTTCCTTCAGATTTCATATCTGTATATCCGATTCTTCCTTTTGAAAAATTTTCAGCAAGCCATCTATTTTCTTCTATATTATTTATTGTTACAACATGAGCACCTAATGAAACAGCATAACTTTCATCTTCAAAAATACTTGTATGAGGTGAATCTGCATGTATTATTGAAGCATAATAATGCCCGTTGTCCGCATTCCTAATCCATTCCACTGTATTAGGTGGAGGCGCTATATCATTTGACCATTCAATCCATCCGCCCACCACATTCTGTCCTGCAGGGCCAAGATCAACTTTTATACCATCATATACTTCATCAATATATTCAATTTCAATTTCAATTACTAATATTTTGTCTTCTTCTATAGTAATATTCCCAGAGTGCAAAACATACTGATTGGTCTGCGTCTGTTGAACTATTCTAATATTATGCTCTCCGATTAATACTTTATTTATTTCGTATATGTTTTTTCCTGCTACCCTATTATCTAAATAAACAAAAGTTGTATACTCATTACTACCGGTATTATTTATATTAATATTTCCATATGCAATATGGATATTACTAAAACCTTCAAGCAGTGTAACTACGAGTTCTTCTGCAACATCAAAAGCTTCAAATATGTTTGATGCAGTTCCTTTTTCGGATATTGTTATCCTGCCTTGTGAATTATCATAAACAGAAGCCTCTACCTGAATCATTTCAGCGTCGTCTAAATAAACCTGGCCAAAAATTATATTATCAATATTATTTACAGAAGCATATTCTTTCATCTGCTCCAGTTCCAACCAGCCTTCATTCTCGAAATAGTCATACTTTCCGATACTGTTTAGTGTAAAAGTCATTATATCTGTTAAAGATTCGCATATTGCAATTAAATAATTGGATTCTTCAGTGTTCTGCATTTCCATAACAGTTACCAGTGGTTTTTTTGTTTCTTTATCACCAAGCTGCTCTAGCAAAACATTTCCAATATTCACTTTAATACTGGAATTATTTGTAATAGAGAAATTAAGTTCAGCTTCATCATCTGTAGTTTCCTTCATTATAAATTCAAATTGATAATTCTGACTCTCTTCTGATATAAGGAAATTATTTACATAGCCTTCTACATAACTTATATAATCATTGGGATTGCTATTTACCAGGTCCAGATTTAAGACTGCTTTTTTATCCGCCCATGCATCAAAACTAATCCTGTATTTGCTTTCTTGCTCCAATATAAATTTCTCATCGTAAACATTTATAACCTGCCATACTTCTTCTCTATCAGGAATCATCTCTGTTTGAAGTATGTTGACAATTTCTTCAGATACTACTGAAACATTATACGAATGTGTAATTGTCCATGATTTTGTTGAAAAAGATTTTGAAGATTGGCAGTTAATGGAAAGTATGATACCAAAGAATATTAATGCAATTTTTTTCATAGTATGTACCTCTCTTATTTCTTTAATTATATGAACATAAGGAGTATTTTTCAATTATTATTTTAATAGAGCCATTTGCTTTAATACGCTCTAACAGGATATTTTTCTCTGCCCTTCCAATTTTAATCGTTCTAAAGTCCCTAATTTCTTAGTATACTTCCAGACAAAAAGCTGGTTTTAGGTATAGTTGCCATGGGTGTTTCTTTTGTTATTAATATACTAATTAGATATTTATTATACAAAAAAAAGACTCTAAAAAATTAAAAGAAGGTTAATAAGAAAAAATTATTAATAGTTTTATTATTATTATCTGCTATTATGATGGGCTGTGAGCCTGATGTCACAACAGTTACAAATGATTTCAGTTACTGGGGACAAACAATTACAGTACATCCTGATGGTGAAACACCAACATTATCAGCCTGGATCAATACTGATTCGATTGCAGGAAAAGGGGTGTATATTGCAATTAGATGTGATGATACCACAACACCTGCAACATGGAGCAACCTGGAAGGTTCAAGTGATGCAACCTGTGAGTGGAGTGCGGATCCGGTACATGGCGGATTGCGTTCTTTAAAGATCACAAGGTAGATTTATTGGATTATAGCTCCTTAAAGCATTTAAGGAGCAACACTTTTTAGTTACTATCTAAATTCAATTATATAATCGTCTGATTCCATAACTGTAAATTTAATAATAACCTTCTTTCCTTCAAATCCGTGCAGATTGCACCGTGCTCTTACTTTTACAGCTAATATACTTTCCGGGATTTCTATATTGCTCTGGCTTCTTGTAAAAGGCTGTTCTGTGTCATGAGGATGGGCAAGTATTCTTTCACCAAATACTTCTCCAGTCTCCGGATTTACAACTTCCCACAGATCCGCATAATGCTCCCACCCTTCATCGTTATGCTTAACGCTGACATGAAAGGTCCATAAATAATTTGCTCCCTGGACTGCTCTTACATAAACAACTTGTGCATAATCAAGGTCTGGATTAATTGGACCATTGTCTTGAGCAAATAAACTTGAGGATATCAACAAACCTATACAGATTATTAAAAATATTTTTATAAATTCTTTCATGTAATAAATATACTAATAATTTATAATTATTGGAATTTCTTTTATAGCTCTCAGAAGTTAGAAAACTGCTGAATAAGTTTAACTACTCAGCAGTTTTTATTTTAATTATTCAACTTGTCTTATACTATCTAATAAATTTAATTTATCCAGTTTAGGAGCAATTACATTAGTGCAGTAACCATATTCAGGATTTTTCTCATAAAAATCCTGATGATAATCTTCTGCCTGATAAAATTCTGTAAACTCAACCACTTCTGTAACAATCGGATTATTAAAATTTGAAGCATGATTTGCAATTTCCTCCTCTGCAAAAGTCCGTTGCTTTTCTGAATTAAACAGAATAATAGATCTGTACTGCGTTCCCACATCTGCGCCCTGCCTGTTTAACGTTGTAGGATCATGTGCTTTAAAAAACATTTCGAGTAATTTACTGTACGCAATAATACCCGGATCATATTCAATCTTAATTACTTCTGCATGGCCTGTATTGCCGGAACTTACAGCATTATAAGTTGGATTTGCTACAGTTCCGCCGGAATAACCGGAAACAACATCTACAACACCTTCTAATCGTTCAAAAACAGCTTCGGTACACCAGAAACAACCTCCGCCGAAGTAAGCTGTTTCTACATTCTGTGAAACAGTTGATTCCTGATTTTCCGTATCCATTTTATTACCAACTTGCTCACTTTGCTCAGGTTCAAATAAACTAAGATAGTTTCCATAACCCTGCTCCTCCATCTGGTTTTTAGATATAAAATTAAGTGCTGCAGAATTAATACAATACCTTAGACCTGTTGGTTCCGGCCCGTCGGGGAATATATGTCCAAGATGTGAATTTGCATCCTTACTTCGGACTTCTACTCTTAAGCTATTGTTGTAACTATAATCTTCTTTGGTCTCAATATTGTTCTCATCTACAGGCTGATAAAAACTAGGCCATCCTGTTCCGGAAACAAATTTATGTGTAGAACTAAAAAGTACTTCACCGGAAACAATATCCACATAAATACCTTCTTCCTTGTTATCCCAATATTCATTATTAAAAGGCGGTTCTGTACCATCTTCCTGTGTTACATTGTACTGTATAGGTGTAAGTCTATTCTTTAAATCCATATTGGCCTCACCTCCTTTTATTGTTTCGGGTATGCATGATACCAGTAGAATAAAAGATAAAAATGTTAATATCTTTCTCATAATCACCTCTCATATTAAAGATAATTACTTATAAGGCTATAGTCTATTCAATAATAGTAATTATTACTACTATATTAATATTGTTCTTGAACTTAATGCACATTTTCTAATATATTAGAAAACATATATGAAACGACTATTTATTATACCAACTTTTTTGTGCTGTATAGTCTTCTTCTCGCAATGCTATTACCTTACCCAGGGTATTGTAATGCTTAACTATTACAGTAACACAATTGATTTTGATACCGTACTTGCAGATAACAATACTGATGATGAAACAAAGGAAATGCTTTTACGGGTAATCGATATTAAAGAATTTGCAGTAAATGAATTCGGATTAAATGAAGGTAAGAATTACACAAGATATAAAGAAATTGAAAGAGACTACCTTATAACACTTGTTTCTGCCTGCAAATCCGACTCTTTTGAACCTTATCTATGGAATTTCTTTCCAATGGGCGAATTTCCGTATAAAGGATATTTTATAGACAGACATGCGGATTACCAGGTTAACAGGTTAGAGATGGAAGGGTATGATGACATATATGTCCGGAAAGTTACTGCATTTAGTACACTTGGAATACTTGAAGATCCTATTTTTTCCTTTTTTTCGAAATTTTCTGTTTTCCGATTATCAAATACAATTATACATGAACAGACCCATGCAACCATATTTATTAAAAATGAAATCGGTTTTAATGAAAACCTTGCTAATTTTGTTGGATACCAGGGTGCATTAGAATATATCGGTCATATTTACGGTACAGAATCTGATGAGTATAATTTAATAACTGCATACATGCAGGACAAGGATGTTTATAGGGAATATCTTAATAAACTTTATTTAGAGTTAGATACTCTATATTCTTCTGAGCTAGAACTTGAAGAAAAGCTAATACAAAAAGAGGAGATTATTCAGAAATACAAAGATACATATACACAGGAATATGAAAATATGTTTTTAACAAATTCATACCAGGGCTTTTCTGAAATGGAAATAAATAATGCTTATATTATGCAGTTTAGAACATATACAGATAATCAGGATCTATTTTTTAGCTTACTTAGTTCATTTGATAACAATCTTAAAGATATGATTGTTTTTTTAACACAATTAAATGATGAAAAGGATACAGACCCATACGAGTTTATAGAAAACTATTTAAATGAAAAAAATTAAAAAGTATTTACTAATTCCAATATTACTATTAAGTATTACGTGTACGACAAAAATATTAGAAATTGATAATTTTTTAGAAAGCAGAGAAAATTTGGAAAACAACAAACTCTATATAACCTACTTTGGAACTGCCTGTTTTTTAATAGAGGATAGTAAACACAGCATTTTAATAGATCCCGGAGATCTATTTACAAATAGGTTTACAAAAACCCATGCAGCAAACCTGCTTCCTGTAGATCTGATTATTATAACTCATAATGATTTCGATCACGTTAACAGGCTTGAATATATAGAAGAGGCAGATACTGTTACTATAATTGGGACTATAAGCGTTAAGAATGACTTTCCGCAGTTTAAAGTAATTACAAACAATTCATATATAAACGATTGGGTAGAAATTAGTAAGATTGATATAGCACACGGGCTCCGGCCTAATGAAGATCATACTGGTTATAAAATAGAATTTGCAGGAAAAACAATTATTTTTTTAGGAGACGGTGCAAAACCTTTAGAGCCAATAGAACCTAATCCTGATTTTTTATTTGTTACTATCGGAGGAATAGAAGCAAGTGTTAGAAATGGTATAGAACTTACAAATCAAATAAAACCGGTTTATGTAATACCAATGCATTGGGAAATACTTAGCAGAAATAATGTTCGTGTAAGAAGATTTGATCGCAAGCTTAATAAAGAAAGCGCGGATACTAAATGTATTATCCCGGAGTTTTATACCAGGTTTACTGTTGATTAGAAATATGGTTAATCATGGAGAATCAGTATCATAAGTAAAAGAAAGTGTTCGTGTACTCTGCCCTCCGACGACATCCTCTGCAATAAATTCAAGATGATATTCAGTCTTATCTTTTAGTGCATAGAGTGTTAAAGACCAGGAACTTCCGTTTATATCTATATTACCATACAGGCCATTATCACCTTTATATTTTAAACTGCTTACGCCATTTGCATCTGTTACAGTACCGCTTATTACTATAGGGAGAGATGTTTTTGTTCCTCCGTTTGGAGGATTACTTATAATTACTGTAGGTGGTGTAGTATCCCGAATTACAGAAACTGAGTCAGAATCTTCTTCATAACCTTCTGCAGTATAACCAGTAAGCTCAATATAATTTGATCCTTCACTCAAACTTACACTAAAATAAGCATAATCTGAACCATCCGTGCAATCGACATACTCAGTATTACCTTCGCATGTTATACGAGTTATTTCACCCTTATATGCTTTAACACTTATCTGAACAAAAGTATTAGCTGTTACTTCTCCGTCATCAGGTTCCTGTATTACAAGGCCGCCTGTCATTGAACCAATTATTTCTTCACAGCCTGTAAAAACAAGCATTAGCATTAATGCAAATAAAAACTTTTTTATATTTTTCTTCATAATAACTATCTCCATTAAAATTACCAGGTATACCAGTTGGTAATTAATGCATCATTCATATTAATTTCTTCTACAGAATATGAAATTAAATTCCCAAGATCTATATTCCAGCCTACGTCTACACCCAATTCTATATCTTCAGTTTTAGAATAAAAGAAACAGTTTTTTACAGCATCATCAAAAACAGGGCATGAAGCCTGTGGCTCTGTATATTGGTAATTTTCCCCTGTATCATAAATATTATCATTATTATCATCTTCCCACATAATAAGGTCTATTGTATCACCTGTATTTGCAGGAAGCTCATTCGCATTGATGTTTAGTAGAAAAGTCAAATTTACACTTAGATCCACAACATTACTGGCAAAAATTGCAGAACTGTCGAATTGTTCAAGATTTTCAACAAAAAAAGCAGCAAGTTTTACATTTGAGACCGGCGTGCCTTTAAATTCTGCTGTTCCTCTTACTGTCCAGTCAGTTGAAATATCATCTAATGGATTTGCTTCTTCACACGATAGACTCAATACTGTGCAAAAAAAACTAATTAATAGCAAAAACGGTATTTTCCTTTTTTTAAAATCTTTTTTTATCATTTTTTAAATCCTCTCATATTTTGCATTGTACCATTAAAAATTATTATTTCAATATTTAGGTTAAGATACTGCTATATTATCCACTTTTAATCCTTCTTCCATCCTGCTTATACGTACACTTAGCTTCATAGTAACCGCATCTAATAATTATAAAAATCTTGTAAATGAAATTAATTCCAGGTAATATTCCCTGTTTACTATTTGCCTCATTTAGCAGTATGATATAATTATAAATGTTTAGAATTGGAAAATTTAACACGTTAAAAGTGTCGGAAAAACATAAAGGCGGAGCATATCTCACCGACGGTAAAAACACTGTTTACCTGCCCAAAATAGATGTTCCTTCAGGAACAGGGATTGATGATGAATTAACTGTCTTTGTTTTTAATGATGCAAAAGACAGTTTAAAAGCAACAACCACATCCCCATTAGCAGAGCTGGGGCAATTTGCATGTTTAACAGTAAAATCCTTAACTGATTTTGGAGCTTTTATGGATTGGGGTATAGAAAAAGACTTGTTTATACCTGTTCGTGAACAGTACTATAAACTTCGAAAAGGTGAAAAAACTGTTATTTATGTGATTTTAAATTTTGAAGAAAATGGAGTAATCGGAACCACACGTATACGTAAATACTTTCATAATAATACAGAAAACCTTAAAGAAGGACAGCAAGTAGAACTGCTTGTCTATTCAAAATCTAAACTTGGATTGCTTGTAATAATTGACGATAAATATTCCGGGCTTGTATATGCAAATGAAATATTCGAAAAAATAGAAATCGGAGATATAAAAACCGGCTATATCAAAAAATTGAGAGAGGATGGCAAAGTTGATGTAAGCCTTAAACCCCAGGGCTATAAAGCAGTATTGAATGAACGGGAAGTTGTATTGGATGCATTAAAAGAGGCAAATGGTTTTCTTCCGCTAAACGACAACAGCGATCCAATACAGATTAAGAAAACGCTTAATATGAGTAAGAAATTATTTAAAAAGACAATAGGGGGATTATTTAAAAAAGGTACAATAATAATTGAGGAAGATGGTATCTACCTTTCTAAAAAGTAAACAACATTTAAAAAATAATTATTATCTAGTTTTAATATAGTCGGAAACTGCATTTTTCATAGACTCAAAGCCTATAAGGCTAAGATCTATTTCTGAGTGACTTAATAATAATAGTTCTGATACTTCATGATTAAAATCCTGCATATTTATATTTTCTAGTTTCGCAAGAAAAACTGCATCGGATGTATAGTATGAAATTTTTTTATATTGATAAATATTACTGTACGAACCAAAGTATTCTATATTTTCTATTTTAATTTTAAGTTCTTCATAAACTTCTCTTTTTGCTGCTTGTTCCAGATTTTCACCGGAATCTACAAACCCTCCAGGTAAATCGAGTTTACCGGATGCAGGTTCAATATTACGCCTTATTAAAAGGATCCTACCCTTACATTCAATAATTACAGCAACAGCTGCTGCTACATTTTGAAAATAAGTAAATGAACAATCTTTACATAAATATTTTTTATTATTTATAAACTCTAAATCACTCGAATTACAGCTTGGGCATAATGTTAAAAATTTAAAAGACATATTCACTCTACCTTTTGATTATATATATTAAATAACTATAAATGAGAATTGATTTCTTTTAATAAATTATTAAGTTTTTTTTCTTTTTTTATATAATGTATATTTATCTCTTTTTTATTTGCAATGTAATAATTATGCTCTTCCGGTGACACTTCACATAAGTAGATTATAGGAATATGCTTGTTCATTTTATATATTATTCTCGAAACAAGATAATTATCATAAATAGAAAGATTCTCATCCATTACTACTAATTTAAGTTTGTATTTCTTTGCATAAACAAGACAATCCAGAGCACTATCTGCTTCTAAAACAGAAATATCACTGGCTATTTCAGTTTTTACGGCCAGGGAGATATCCGGACTCTCTTCTACGATTACACATGCCGAATCTTCTGGTTCACCATTTCCCAGCTTCAGGTCTTTTTTCTTAAACAAGTGTTTTTCATACAAGCTCATAAGAGTTTCTATTTTATTATTGAGGTTCTCTACTCTATGAAGGCTTTTAACGAGTTCTTTATCATCCTGGTTATTAAGCATTTTTTTTAAGATTAATCCGAAAAGGAGATGTTTATCTGCAACCGATAGATTAATTATCTTCATAGTCTATAATATATTTGTGTTTATACTATTAGAATAGAATAAAAAAGATAAATTATCAATCGATATTTTTCAAATTAAGCTATTAAATAATATAGTAAGTACCTTTATGTTAATATTGATGTTCATTGCATCCGGTTCATACTATACGTATAACATTTAAAAACAATTTTCTACTATTCCTTAACAGAACCTGCCAACAGTCCTTTAATAAAATACTGGCCAAGAAAAATATAAATAAGCAGTACAGGGATAGCAGCAAGTATGGAACCTGCCATAGGGAGATTCCACTGAACAGCCTCCCCTCCTGCAAGCTTGGATAAAGCAACTGTAATAGGATTGGCATTCGTGCTTGTTAAACATACGCCCCATAAAAATTTATTCCAGATCTGCGTAAATTGCCAGATACCAACTACAACAAAAGCAGGCTTTGAAAGAGGGAGAAAAATCCGAAAATAAAGCGCGAAAAATCCCGTGCCGTCTATCCGGGCAGATTCAACAATTGAATTTGTTATTTGATCATAAAAATTCCTGAAAAGAAGTGTAACAATAGGGATTCCATAAACCACATGCGCAAATATTAGCCCCTGTAATGTACCATAAAGATCCATAATTTTTAATGAAAAAAACAAAGGTATTAATATGATCTGGTATGGAATAAACATACCGAATAAAAATGCGGTATAAACAATTTCACTACCGGGAAATTTAATTCTAGAAAACACATACCCATTTAACGAGCCGATCATAGCAGAAATAACTGTTGCACTTATTGTTAGTATTAAACTATTTAAAATATTGGGTGAAAGCATTTCATAAGCATCACCAAAACTCTGCCAGAAAGGAATTGAAGGCAGATCCTATGCTTTTGGAAGATAAATTTCCGAAGGCTCTTTTAATGCTGTCATAAAAGTCATATAAATTGGGACTAAGAAAATAATTGTTAAAATAACAAGACAAATATAAATATAAAATTTCGGTGCTTTTAATTTTGATCTTATAGCCACTAGTTATTCCTCTGCTGTCTTCTTGTATTCATTAAATGAGGAATGATGAACAATCCGGCAAATAAGAATAGAATTACAGACATAGCAGCTCCGAGGGCAAATTTATTTGCACGGAAACTTTTTAGATACATTAGGATTGACGGGTGTCCAGCAGTTGGTGTATCTGCTCCTGCCATCGCAAAAATAAGGTCAAACATTTTTAGAGAAATATGAGAAAGAATAATAAATGAGCTGAATGTAATAGGCCACATGTTAGGCAGGGCTATTTTCATATAGTAGGTAAAATCACTTGCTCCGTCAAGTTTTGCAGATTCGTAAAGACTTTCAGGAATTCCTCGTAAGCCTGCAAGAAATAACGCCATTGGATATCCTGAATATTGCCATATTGCTGCAAAAATTACACCTAATGTTGCTACGTTAAAACCATGCACTTCTTCATAAGGCAGTATAGGTGGTAATAGATTGTGAATAATAAAAATATGAATCATTAATAAAAATACTATAACAGAAGAAATTATAAACTTTTTTTTATTTTGGGCTCTATATGCTTTAATACTGATTATAGAGCAGATAATAATTCCAATAATTGATAGAATTAAAGGAATATCCTGCCAGTTGAACTTAAATATCGTATCCATACTACTTAAGCACAAAAAACTTCCCTTTTCTCCCCCAAAATAAGTTGGAAGCACATTTATTCCCCCATTAGGTGCCAATAACCACCGCCAGATAGTACCGGTTACAACAAAAGACAAAGCCATCGGATAAATATAAAGAGTCCTAAAAAAGTTTTCTCCCCGTGGGCTTCTATCAAGAAGGATTGCAATAAAAAGTCCCAGACTCATGGCCCCGATAAGAAGAAATAATGAATAAAATATTGCATTAACCAGGTCTTGTCGAAACCTCTGGTGCAAAATTCCATTAAATAGTTCAAAAAAATTATCAAATCCAATTACATTTATCTGAACATTTTCTTTGAGTCCACCTATATTTTTACCCCAATCTGTTAATGAAACATAAACAGTATTTCCAATAAAACCATATACAAATATAGCTATAAGAATAATACTTGGAACTACTATCATTATCCCATAAATTAATTCTCTTCTTGTTTTCTTCATAATACTCTTCTTAATATAAAATAGTTTTAAAACAGTTTAGCTTTTTAATAATCCGCTTACTAAACTGTAATATCCATGCTTTAACATAGATATTACAGTGTTTTTTGTAATAAAAGTTATCAAGTTAATTATTTTATGCCATTCTGAATTGCTATTGCATCCAATCCATTAGCTGCCTGATCTGAACTTTTACTGCTTAAATACATTCCCATAATTGTAGAAAAATCATTCATAAATCCTTCATTAGCTGCTGCCCCGTGTATAAGGCTTGCAACAATTTTATTGTCCTGGAAATCAGCTGCTGCAGACTGTAGATAAGCGTTATATAGAGACATATCTGAATCACTTCTTGCAGACATAGAGCCCTTTAATGGATTAAATGCATCCTGGCCTTCTTGGGAACCACAGATCTTTAACCATTCAATTACAGCTGTCTCATTTTTAACACCTTTTGGCAGACCAAAACAATCTGCTAAGAACATGAAAACACCATCACTACCCGGTGCTGCTGCAAACGAGTACCCTACTGTTGGTTCAAGTTTAAGAGTAGTAGTCATGCCCAGTCACCCATAATATTAAATGCAGCCTGGCCATTTACTACCATATCAGTTGCCTGCTGCCATGAAATTGAAGCTGCATCTGTGTTTGTATATTCAAGAATTTCGCCGAATACATCCCATACTTTAATAGCATCTGCACTTGTAAAGGAAAGTTCTCCAGTCCATAGTTTGTCCCATTTGTCCGCTCCTAATACACCTAGAGCAACAGATTCCCATAAATGGTTAACTGTCCATGCTTCACCCAAAGCAAGCGGTGTTATACCCTGTGCTTTCAACTTAGGAGCTATAACCAGGAATTCATCCCATGTTGTTGGAACATCAACTCCCCATTCTGCCAGGTTATTTTCTACAAACCATAAAACATTAGATCTATGGATATTTACAGGAACAGACCATATTCCGTCATCAGTTCCAAGAAGTGCAATTAAGTCTTCTGGAAATACATCCATCCAGCCTTCCTGTTCAAAAAGTGGTGTTAAATCTACCATTCTTTCTGCAACCACCCAGGTTCCAATTAATTCCTGGCCGGCATGAACTTGAAATGAATCCGGGGGATCTCCTCCAAGCATTCTTGTTTTTAAAACTGCTCTAGCATTTACACCGGAACCGCCTGTAACAGTTGCGTTATTTACAATAACTCCTGGATTATTCGTACTATAAAGTTCTATTAACGCCTCTAATGCAGGACCTTCATCTCCAGCCCACCATGAAAATATTTCTAGTGTACCGGATGGAGCTGCTCCTGTTAATACTACTTGTTCTACTGTTCCACTTGTTGCTGTTGTTTCCTCTGTTTCTGTTCCGCCGCCTGCAAAAAGTACAGGTAAGAACATTAGAGAAATAACTAAAAACACAATAATCCTTTTTATCATGCATTCCCCCTTTAAAAATTTTTATAACAGAAAAACTCTGCTATCTTTACCGGTTTAAAAAAAATGTTTGAGCCTCAATATATAAACCGTTCAAAAAAGAATATTGCAATAAGCATGCCAGGTAGAGAAATTAATGATTTTTTAATTCCTTGTATAGAATAGAATTATTTTGCAAGAATTTTAATTAAAATCATACTTTAAATAAAGTGTTTACCGGGATAAACACTTTTGTATATCCTGGTAAACATATTTAAAATTAATAAAGTTAACTAAAATTATGTATTTATGGCGATACGCACCTTTTCGATCAGTGTTTTTTTACAAAGATCTTCCCATTACTTTAATATATATTCTGATATTTCTTCTAATGATTTTACCGCATTTTTAATATTCCGCTCTATAACCAGAGTGGATATTATTTTATTAATTTCATTAATCCACGGTTCTGATGCAGCAGCTCCATGACAAACACTGGGTACAATAATATTAGTCTGAAAAGCTTCCATTGCCGACTGAAGGTAAATATTATAAAGTTCTCTATTACCGTCCATCCTGCTGGGGATAGATCCTTTTAAAGGATTAAATGTATCCTGCCCTTCCTTCGAAATACAGAGGCTTAACCACTTAACAGCATTATCCCTGTTAGCAGCATCCAGAGGCAGCCCAAAAGAATCTGATAGCATTAAAAAAATCCCGTCTGTTCCAGGTGTTGGAATCCAGCCAAAATCAACATTAGGAATAAATCCCTTGGATATATAAAAGCCTTCTATCCAATCACCCATTATAGTCATGGCTGCTTTGCCATCAACAACGTATCTAGAAGCCTGCTCCCAGGTAAGAGCAGAATGATCTGTATTTGTATATTCAAGGATCCTTAAAAATACTTCGACAGCTACTTTAATACCATCACTGTTCCATAAGGTGTCCCCGTTCCATAAGCCTTTATATTCATCCGGTCCAAGCACCGAAAGAAGCACAGATTCAAAAAGATGTGTAGAAGCCCATATTCCATCATCACCAAGAGCAAGAGGGATTATACCTTTTCCTGATAACAAATCCATTATATTAAAAAAGTCCTCCATTGTTTCCGGAGGTATAATATTATTTTCTAAAAATATATTTTTATTGTACCATAACATATTGGATCTGTGGATATTAATTGGAACACTATAAATTTCTCCTTCATGGGGATTTTTGCATATCCCCCCGAAAAGTGCCATAGGCACTTACATAGCTAATGAATATTTATCTAATTTTAAAGATAAAATCAGATCTTTAATTACAATCTCATTATATTCTTTATAAAAT
>SDBV01000258.1_pt1 | contig 73382 bp, 61 predicted proteins | sample 2277081 | NCBI WGS metagenome assembly SDBV01 (sample SAMN10402039, study PRJNA504765) | marine sediment metagenome | isolation source: marine sediment core GS10_PC15, 223 cmbsf | place: Arctic Ocean: Southern Knipovich Ridge | collected 2010
GGGCGGCGGCGCGGTGTTCTTCGACCTCGGCCCGAAGCGAGCGACGCTCTCGGACACCAACGGGGAGCTCATCGAATGCTACTGCACCGTTCGCGATCAGGTGGACGAGCTCATCGAGGCGCTCAAGATCCATGTATACGACAAGGAATATTACTACCGCATCCGGGAACGGGATCCCGGTGAGCTCGACCCGGTGGAGCGGGCCGCCCGCATGATCTTCCTGAACCATACCGGTTTCAACGGGCTCTACAGGGTGAACAGCACCGGTAAGTTCAACGTCCCGTTCGGACGGTACGTGAATCCCACCATCTGCGCCGAATCCACCCTCCGAGCCTGTTCCTCCCGGCTCGCGAACTCACAGATGATCAAACAGGGGTTCGAGAAAGTGCTGTCGTCGGCAAAAAAAAATGACTTCGTGTACTTCGATCCTCCGTACATCCCCCTGTCCAAAACCGCCAACTTCACCGCTTACCAGAAGCGCGGCTTCGGCATGGACAACCAGGAGAAGCTCGCCGACGTCTTTGATGAGCTGTCCGTTCGCGGCGTCTTCGCGATGCTGTCCAATTCGAATGGGGAGTGGGTGCACCGGCGGTACGCGGATCACAATATCGCAGAGATCGAATCCGCCCGGCAGATAAACTCCGTGATCACCCGCCGAGGCCCGGTGGGTGAGATTGTGGTGACAAACTACTGATGTCGCCAAAGCCGTACTTTTCCCTGTGGCTATCGGTTGCGGCCTGCCTCGCGGCGGCCTGCGGCGGCGGCGTTAAAGGAAATGTCTCGGTGGACGGAGTGAAAAAGGTCACCGATCCGATGGCCCTCATCTTCGACGCGCAGGACCGTCGAAGCGCCACTTCGGATCTTCACGATCTCGCCGTCTACCCGGACGTCGATATCCGTGTCGGCGCGGCCATGGCAATGGGCCGGATCGGAGATCCGGACTCCATTCCAACCCTGGTCGAGATGACGGATGACAGGGACACTCGCGTTGTCGCCGCCGCAGTCTTTTCCATAGGCCTCTTCGGTGAAGACGTCCCCAAAAACGCCACGATCGCGCTTGAGAAAATGCTGTCCGACCACCCGGGTACCGCGTCTATCGGGACCTTGCTGGACGCCCTCGCCAGAACCGGATCGGATGATGTGATCAAAGTTCTCGTTCCTTTCATGGACGATGATCGAGCCGACGTTCGCGCGGCGGCCATTCGCGCGTTGGGCATTCTCGGTCAACGGAAGATCCGGGTGGAAGGGGACGCGGTATCTGCAGTGGCGAGTCACCTTCACGACGAATCGCGGGAGGTTCGTTTCATGGCCGCGTTCGCCCTCTATCGCATCGCCGATCCGCTACTTCGCCCCGACGAAGTCATTGCGGCCCTGCGGGCGACCGTGGCGCAAGACGATTGCGCGATGGTGCGTGCGTACGCCTTGCGTGCGCTCGCCCGGCGAGGCGGGCTGGACGAGAAGACCCTCCTGGCCTCAGCCGAAGATCCGGATCCCAGGGTAGCGGCAACGGCGATATCGTCCCTGGCGTTTGTAAAGGGGGAGGAACGGTGCCGGATGGCCTCGGTTGCGCTCGCCTTGACAACCGATGCGATAAGAAAAGATCCGCAGCTTCTCACCGGTGAGTGGGTCCACGTGGCGCGCGCCGCGCTGGAGCAAACAAAGGAGTGCTCCGACCTTGAGGAAGTAGTCGATCTCGCGAGGGGAATAGGCGTCGTGGTGGATGAGAAGATCCCGGAACCGAGACCGGCGGGTGCGGCGCTCGTCCGCTGTCTGTCACGGCTTGTGTCGAGCCGTGACCACCTGGCCCTGGTATCCTGCGATCCGAAAAGGCCGCACGTCGGCAAGCGCATGCTGGCGATGAGGCTGGGTGCCAATAAGGAAATACGGGCAAGGGACCTTGAGATCCTCATGGATATGGTAGAGACCCCGGATCCCAGGGTTTCCCTGGCAGCCCTCGAGTCCATCGCCGGCGTCGGAACACCGGAGGCAACCGCCGCGGTTCTTCGCGCCGTCGGCAGTGATCGCGCCCTCGTCTCGGCCGGTGCAATGGACATGATCGCCATGCACACGGAATATTTCATGGAGGGAAAGAAGGCGGATCTCAAGGTGATCGCCGCCATCGAGAAGGCGGTTGCGAAGTTCGCCCCCCGCGACGTTCTGTCCGCGCCGTTAATCTCCGCCTGCGGTGCGATCTCGGCCCTCGGCGATCCGGCGGGAGCCGGCCTTTTGAAAAAAATGGCCCTCGATCAGAGGCCCGCGGTAAGGGGAGTCGCCCTGGCCGCTCAAAAAGAGCTTGGTGTCGGTATGACAATGGTGCTCCCGCCCCTCGCGCCGGTCCACCCCATACCGGCGGACGTAAAATCCACCTGGAGCACGAGGAAGACGGCAGTCAGGGTCAACACGGACAGGGGTACTTTCAGGATGAAGCTCCTGCCGGATATCGCGCCGGGGACCGTGTCCAGCTTCGTGGCCCTCGCCGAGGCCGGCTTCTATGACGGGACCGAGATCCACCGGGTGGTGCCCAACTTTGTCATCCAGGCGGGAGACTCCACCGGGACCGGGTTGGGAGATCCCGGGTACAACATCAGGTGCGAGGTGTCACCAATTCCATATACTCGAGGAACCGTGGGAATGGCCCTTTCGGGCAAGGATACCGGGGGATCCCAGTTCTTTGTAACCATCTCCGACCAGCCCCACCTCGACGGCAATTACACGGTCTTCGGCCGGGTCGTCGAGGGCATGGAGGTTATAGACCTCATCGAAGAGGGGGACGAGATCATTTCGGTGATAGTTGAGGTCAGGGAGTAACTCCCTGTTTCAGGGCTTCATCGACGGCCTTTGGATCGACGGCCTTTAGATCGCCGGCTTGTCCGGAACGCGCTTCCATGGCAGGTCGTTTCATGGTTCCCTTGCGGGGCTTTCCCACCGGGAGCTTATCGGCCGGGATCATGTGCAGGTACTTGGCCTTTAGTGCTTCCTCCGCTTCGAGAGCCTTCTTGGCCTTCGCGACGTATTCAAGCCCTTTCTTCTCATCCTTCTCTCCGCCGAGGCCCTTGTTCCACATCTTGGCCAGGCCTCTGCATGACGCCGAATACCCGCTGTCGCAGGCCTTCGTCAGCGCCTTTCGGGCCTTTGGCAGGTCGTGCTCCACCTCGTCGCCCATCCACAGTATGTATCCCATATTGTTGCAGGAGAACGGGTTTCCCTTTTCACAGTCCCTGGTGACTATCTCGAGCTCCTTTTCCCAGGACAGCTCCACGCCGATCTCCACGCACGACTGCTCTACGCCGAGATCGCAGGCCTTCTTGTAGAGCTCCTTTGCCTTCACAGCGCTCTTTATGCCTCCGTATCCCTTCTTGTACATGAGGGCCAGCTCGCCACACATCCCACCGTGATCCGCGTCGCATCGTAGTTGAAAAAGCAATCTGCGACCCGCGTCGCCGCTTGGGACCACCTCCGGAACCTTGTTGTCCTTCACGGCGGTTTCCGCGTTTGCGTCCTCATCTTTGCAACCAACCATAAGTACCCCGATCGCCCCGACGGCCAGAAACATGGTGATGAGCTTTGTCATAGGTTCCTCCTGAACACCCTCTTCCCTTAAAAAGCAAAGATATTCTCCACGGTAGCCGGATGCAACAGTTGCGTTGTGCGAGGATGATTTAGACGGTATTCATTGATCATCATGGTTGAAGACACAACCCATAAGAAACTCACCCCAATACGGTTCGCTGCGGTGATTCTCGGTTTCGCGGTGCTGGGCATGACCGGCTGGTACATGGTGGCGGATCGGGAAGTGAACGATCTCGACGACGACGCCCGAAAAAGCCTCGGCGGCACCTACGTGGCCCTCGCGGACGGGGTGACCGGTTACGAGCTGGCCGGCCCTTCAGATGGGCCGGTGGTGGTGCTGATACACGGTGCGACGATCCCTGCCTGGGACTGGGATTTCCAGATGGACGATCTGGTCGAAGCCGGATTCCGGGTGCTTCGGTACGACAAGTTCGGCCGCGGCAGATCCGACCGCCCGAACGTGGAATACGATCGAGATCTCTACCTGCGGCAGCTGGCGGAGCTCCTGGATGCCCTGGGGTTGAAAGATCCGGTTGATCTAGTGGGTCACTCCATGGGGGGTGCGACCGCAACCAACTTCACCTCGGTCTACCCCGATCGCGTCCGCAGTCTCGTCCTGGTATCCCCTGTGGTAGATTCCGTGGACACCCGCGCACCGTTCATCATCTGCGGGATACCGATCCTGGGCCCGTTCCTGGTTCGCACGGTGATGGTGGACACGCTGACGGATCGCGCCGCAAACTTGTGGAAAGCGGCGGGAAAGAATTCGGGTCACTACGAGCGCCTCTTTGTGCGCCAGACCACCTACGAAGGATTCGAGCGCTCTGTGATTTCCATGTTCAGAACCGACGCCGTGGGCGATTATCGCGACGCGTACCGGCGGGTGGGAGAGCTGAAGAAGCCGGTGATGCTGATCTGGGGCACCGGGGATGAGGACATCGCCAGGGAAGATGTCGACTTCGTGCAGCAGGTGATTCCGGATCTCCGTTTGCGAGTGCTGGACGGGGCCGGTCACTCGCCGAACGTGGATGCGAGGGAGCGATTCAACCCGCTGCTGCTGGATTTTCTCCAAGGATTTTAATGAGAACGGCCTTCTGCGCGTGGAGGCGATTCTCCGCCTGGTCGAAGACCACCGACTGCGGGCTGTACATCACCTCAGATGTGATCTCGCGCCCGATCTCTGCGGGCAGGCAGTGCATCACGATGGCGTCCTTTTTGGCGTGGGCAACGAGATCCGGGTTGATCTGGAAACCGGCCAGCTGCTTGCCGCGCATGGCGGCCTTGTCCTTCTCGCCCATGGAGGCCCACACGTCCGTGTAGATGACGTCCGCGTCCTTTACCGCGAAGACCGCCTCGTTGTGCACCGTCACCTGAGACAGCCCGACCTTTTTGGTTTCCTTGATGATCCCCTCGTCGGGAAGGGTCTTGGGAGAAGTTCCGATGTGCAGATCAATGGGAATGCGCTGGGCCATGCGCAACCACGAGTTGGTCAGATTGTTGCCGTCGCCCAGATAGGCGACCTTGAGGTTGTCTATGGTTCCCTTGTGCTCCAGTATAGTCTGCATGTCCCCCATGAGCTGGCACGGATGGAGCAGGTCGGTGAGCATGTTCACCACCGGAACATCCGAGTGCTTCGCCAACTCCACAACGTCGTCGTGGGAGAACGTACGGATGCAGATCACCGAGAAGTAGCGCGACATGACCTTGGCGACATCGTGTATGGACTCGCGCTTGCCCAGCTCGATCTCCTTGTCGGTGATGTAGACCGCGTGCCCGCCGAGTTGACGAAAGCCCACCTCGAAAGAACAGCGGGTCCGAAGCGATGCCTTGTGAAAGATCAGGGCGCCCACGCCGCCCTTGAGCACGTTCGGACACTCGTTGCGAGCGGTCTTTGCCTTGACCTCAATCGCCAGTTCGAGGTTTTCTCGTATCTCTTCGCTCGTGAAATCGGTAACGGAAAGGAAATCACGCTTCATCACTTTTACTCCTCTTCTATCCCGATCATTTCCACGGCCTCCTGCGCGAGCTTGCCCACGGTCCAATCTTGCAGGTTCTCGTCGTCCTCCCCCTCGATCGTGACGACTCGCTTGTCATCTACCAGCTTGCTCAGTGCCGGGATAGTGTCCGGATCGCCAAGCTCGGCGAGGGCCTCGATCGCCGCGACGACCGCATCCGTGTCTTCCAGATCCAGGAACCGGACTATTTGCTCGGAAACCTCGGGATCGTCCATGAGGGCCAGAATGAAAGGCATCTCCTGCGCGGCGTGCCCTCCGACTTCGAGGGCGTTGTCCACGGCAGGGAGAATTTCGGCCACGACCCCGTCACCAATCGCGAGGAGCGCCTCCCCCGAGAGTTGTCTGATGTCCATGTTGGGATGCTCCAATCCTTTTGAAAGGATCAACGCTGCGTCTTTCTCGAGGGTGCACACCATGTCCGTGGCCCGAACGAGCAACATGGGGACCCTATCCTGCGGGCCGGTGGAACTTCGGGCCTCGTCGCACATCACGGACAGGGCGGCGATCCGCTCCCCGATTGGAAGATCCTCAAACCGGTCCTTCAGATCGCTTATCTTGCTGTCCAGTCCGACAATCTCATTTATTATTTCCTTGGCGTTCATGAGAAAACACTCCTTTTGTCGAAGAACCCATTGAAGACCCGGTTCATATCAGAGGCTGGCCCCGTGTCCACTATCTTTATTCTCAGGTTCGCTGTTACTTTGAGCCATGATTCGTCTCGGCCTGTACATAGTTCGCCAGATGATCCCCTGGATGGGCGCCTCGCTATTCGGTGCGGCGGTAGTTTTTCTGGCCTCGCAACTTCTTCGCATCGCGCCGGTCTTCGCGGGCGCACACGCCGGCGCCTCTGAGCTGGCCGCCGCGCTGGGTCTTCTGGTTATTCCCGTGATCGGATGGGCGTTGACACCCGCTTTTGCGATCTCGGTCTTTGCGGTGGCAGGGGGTATGTCGGCTCGGGGGGAGATAACCGCGCTCGACTCAGCGGGAATCGATCGATGGCGATTGATTGCGGGCCCGTGTTTTCTGGGGATACTGGTGACTGTCGTCAGCGCGTGGATCTGGCTGGAAGCGGCGCCGAGATCCCAACGGGTGTTACGGGAAATCGCCATTGACATTGCCGGACAAGCGTTGGTGGCCGGCGTGGAGCCGGGTCGATTTGTGGAACCCGCACGGGGTCTCGTCATGTTCGCGGACACTCGGGATGACGAAACCTTCAGGGGGGTTCTGCTGGAGGACGCCCGGCAGGACGGCAGAGCGATCCAGATCGTCGCGAAGGAGGCAACCGTAACATTCCAACCGGGTGACCGGTCCCTTGAGCTGGAGTTTCACGACGGCAATGCATTCGTCGAGAACGGGCTCGGGGTTCCACCTGCGGCTCTCGGATTCAAGGGGCTTAAAGTAAATGTGTCGGTGCTCGACGAGCTTGGCGAGAGGCTGGGTTTCCTTCCGTGGGTGATGTCCGTTTCCACCGAGCGGCTGCTGGGCGATCCTCCGAAGGGAGTGTCGACGTCCCGCTGGAGCTATGCACTGTGGCGCCGCATCGGCGGGCCTGTTGGTTTTATGGCAATGGCGCTCGTGACCATGTTTCTCGCCTTTCGGGGTCAATGGCGACGCCGTGGAATGGCCGTTGGTGTCGCAGCCGCCATCTTCCTGGGCTATCACGTGGCGGGGCGCCTGGGCGAGAACCTGCTCGACGCGGGGGTCATCGATGCGCCGGCCGCGGCGCTCGCACCGGCGGCCACGGTGCTCCTGTTCATCTCGATTGTCTACGCGACGGGATTGATATATGAACGGGGCTGTTTCCGACACTGACTATTTAAAGCGGGTTTCCAACAACTTCCCCTTCCCCTCGCAGGGGAAGGACGGGATGGGGTGCGTGAACCATGACAAAGACATCGAGCCGACTTGATAAGATCAGGCCTTCGGTGACTCTGGCGGTTACGCAGAAGGCTCAGGAACTCAGGAGTCGTGGCGCGGACGTGATCTCGTTCAGCGCGGGGGAGCCCGATTTCGACACGCCGGGACACATCGTCGAGGCCGCAAAAAAGGCCCTCGACAAGGGGATGACGCGCTACACGCCGGTGGCGGGAATTCCGGAGCTCAGGCAGGCTGTGGCGGCTCAGAGCGAGGAGGTTCGCTCCGTCGGTTGCAAACCGGAACAGGTGATCATCACCGTTGGCGCCAAGCACGCGCTCTACGGCTTTTTCCAGGCTGTGCTGGATCCCGGCGACCAGGTGGTGATTCCTACACCATACTGGGTTTCCTACCCGGATCAGGTGCTGCTCGCGGGGGGCGAACCCGTCTTTTTCGAGACCACCGCGAAGAATAATTGGATCCTGACACCGCAGGATCTGGAGAAGATCGCCGGTCCGAAGACAAGGGCCGTGGTTATCAACACGCCGTCAAACCCCACCGGCGGGCTTTACTCGAGAGAGGCCACGGAGGCCATCACCGAAAAGGCTCTGGCAATGGGGCTCTGGATCATCGCTGACGAGATCTACCGCGAACTCATCTACGATGGTATCGAGCATGTCTCACCCCTATCCGTGGCCTCGGACGCCGCCGCGCGAGTATTCGTCGTGGACGGCGTCTCCAAGACCTACGCCATGACCGGCTGGCGAATCGGCTGGGGAATCGGCGATCCGGACGTGATCAAGGCCATGTCCAAGATCCAGGGTCAGTCCACGTCGAACCCGGCGTCCATGGCCCAGGCCGCCGCGCTGGCCGCGATCACCACCCCGGCGGATTTCCTCCCGGGTTGGCTTGAGGAGTACAAGAAACGCCGCGACGTCATCGTAAAAGGACTCGACGCCATGCCCGGGGTAGAGTGCGTGACACCGAGGGGCGCGTTCTACGTTCTTCCGGACGTGTCCGCCGTGCTCGAACGCATGGGCGGCGGCGTCACCGACGTGGACCTGGCCACCCTCCTTCTCGAGAAAGCCCTGGTGGCCACCGTGCCCGGCTCGGCCTTTGGCGCGCCTGGGCATCTGAGGTTCTCCTACGCCACTTCATTGGACGCCATCGAGACCGGCATCGCGCGAGTCGGCGAAACCCTGGCGGAGTTGTAATAGCCTGAATGCGGGCTATCCGCTTCAAGGATTGAATTTTTGGGAACTAGAGCCGTCTAGAGCTGTATAGAGCGTAGTTTTTGAAACTTTGAGGTAACCCTTGACATTTTCTCTCAGCCCTCATTCAATAATTACATACAACAAAAAAGGAGAGAGACTTATGAAGAAATGCGTATCAATTTTGTGTGCCGTAGTATTCCTGCTGCCTATTTGGAGCATTGCCGCTGCAGGCGAACCGGCTCCGGTTGATGTCTTGGAACTGAAAACGGCGACAGGAGTAGAAAACCGAAACCCAGTCGGAGAATCCGACACCTTCGAAGTGGGAACCAATGTATTCGTCTGGCTCAAGCTGAGAGTCCGGAAAGCGGATGCCACCGTCAAAGTGCGCTATTCCATGAACAACGTCCCCGCCTGGACCAGCGGACCCATCAACCTCGGAATGTCTACGGGCTGGAAAACCTGGGTTCGCAGGGGCTGCCACACGGCGGGCACCTGGACAGTCAATGTATTGGACGCTCAAGACAAGTCTATCTACGAAGCGCAGTTCACCGTGCAATAGATCGACGTTGGTGACAGGCCGAAGGCCGATTATGTCGATTGCGACATATCGTTATGCGGGCTATCCGCCTACCCGCATCCGCTATTTAATCTGAATGGGCTTGTTTTCCCTTGCCAAACCCCGCGGCCGCTACTAAGGTGCCAACTCTCTTCGCCGGGGCGGTACCGGCAATTGTGCTCTTGTGCTTGACGGAGGAAATGGAATGAGCATGGACGAGGTCCAGGACGACAACACCAAGAAAACCACGGAAACAGCGCCGGTCGTCGCGAAAAGCGAAACCAGGGTCGAGCATTTCGAGGACGAAGATCGAGACCGCGATCTGGACAGGGGCTATTCCGACAGGAATGATGACAGGCCCCCGAGGCGCAAGTCCGACTCTTTCGGAGAGGCTGTGCTATGCCGTCCCCTCGAGGTCGTCGTCAGGGACGATCGTGTTGAGCGGGCGATCCGCCAGCTCAAGAATCGCCTGGCCCGCGAAGGTGTGCTGCGCGAGCTCAAAAACCGCAGGCACTACTTCAAGCCCAGCGAGCTCAAGCGTATCAAACGCCGTGAGGCCGAACGCCGCCGCCGCAAGCAAGCCAGGCAACGCAACGCCAAGAAGTAATTATAGAGCCTATCTCAGTAGGCGCTCCCGTCGCCTAAAAAACCGTTCTCCATTTGTCGACTTTTGCAATGCTCCGTGCATTTTCACATGGGGAGAGATTGATCTTCATGCTATGAAGCCTCCTTCATCATGTGGTTGGACATTATATTATTGGTTGGCGGCGGTATCGGTGTATGGCTGGGCGCCGAGGGTATGGTGCGCGGATCCATCAAGCTGGCCGCGTACCTTGGCGTCCCTTCTCTTATCGTCGGCCTCACGGTCGTGGCCTTCGGAACGTCCGCCCCGGAGTTGGTGGTCAGCGCAATAGCATCGGCGAGGGGCCACAGCGAGATCGCACTGGGCAACGTCATCGGCTCCAACATAATCAACATCGCCCTGGTCCTGGGAATCTCGGCGCTCATTGCTCCCATCGCGGTCTCGACAGAGGTCTTGAGGAGGGACATCCCCATCGTGGTGGGTGTCACCTTCGCCGTGGTGGCCATGTTGATGGTAGGCAACTCCGTGAGCCGTGTCGACGGGGTGATCCTCCTGGCTATATTCGCCGGCTACATGGTGTTCAGCTACAAGCTGGCGATGAAGGAGCAGCAGCGAGCCACCATGGCGCCCGGCTGGAAGCGCCCGGTTCTCAGGGCGCGTCATATATTGTTTCTGGTCGGCGGCATCATCGTCATCGCGGCGGGGGCGGAGGGAATGGTGGAGGGGGCGGTGGGTATCGCCGAGGCCATGGGGATCAGCAAGCGTGTCATCGGGATGACCATCGTGGCTTTCGGCACCTCGATCCCCGAGCTGGCCGCGTCGGTGGTCGCCGCGAAGAAAGGGGAGTCGGATCTCGCGCTGGGAAACGTGGTGGGCTCCAATTTGTACAACATGACGCTCATTCTTGGTACGGCCGCCATGATCGCTCCTATCCCGGTGACCCTGGACTTAATGTCGCCGGAGATCATTTTCTTCGTCTTGACGGTTCTCGTTCTCATCCCTCTCGTCCGCGTAGGGTGGCGGCTCGGGAGGACGGACGGGATCATTCTCCTGGCGCTGTACGGCGTCGCAATCTACTTCGTTTTCGCATGAGCCCTGCCCACAAAGGTTGATATGAAAAACGTGATCAAACAACTGCCCAACGGATTGACAATCATTCTTCGAGAGTCCCACGCTGCGCCGGTGGTGGCGTTCCAGGTGTGGATCGGAGTCGGGCAAGCGGACGAGCGCCCCGCGGAGTCCGGCCTGGCCCACGTTCTCGAACACATGCTCTTCAAGGGCACCGAACGCCGCCCGGTGGGCGAGATCGCCAGGGACGTGGAGCGCGCCGGTGGATACATCAACGCGTGGACCTCCCACGACGAGACTGTCTATCACGTGACCATGGCGAGCCGCTTTGCCGCCGGGGGCATCGATGTGCTCGCCGACGCGGTCCAGCACGCGGCCCTCGATGGAGAGGAGTTGTCCAGCGAGTTGCAGGTGATCCTGGAGGAGATCCGCATGGGCGAGGACAGCCCCTCCCGGGTAACCACCGAGATGCTCTTTTCCAGAGTGTTTCGCAAGCACCCGTATAGGTGGCCCGTGATCGGCAGTGCAAGGACCGTTCGATCTTTCGATCGCAAGGTTGTCCAGAGATTCTACCGCCGTTGGTATGTGCCCGGGAATACCGTGGTGGTGGTCGTCGGGGATTTCGAAGAGAGCGCCATGCTGGATCTGACGAAGAAGGCTTTCTCGAAATGGCCCGCAAGGAGCATTCCCCGCCGCACCACGCGAAAGCCGGAACCCGTTCAGCGAAAGATCAGAAGGGCGCATCGCGTGCTCCCCGTCTCCGAAGCGAATCTCGCCATCGGCTTTCCCATACCCGGATTCGAGCACGACGATGTTCCCGCGCTGGATCTCCTGGCGGCGGTCCTGGGTCAGGGCGCGAGCTCAAGATTGGAGACTATCGTTCGCAGAAAGATGGGTCTCGCCAGCGACGTGAGGGCCTTCTCCTTCACCCTGAAAGACGTCGGCGTTTTCGGCATCTTTGCCGTGGCGCCTCCGGGCGCACTCACGGAGCTCACCGAGGCAATCTCCTCGCAGGTGTTCGAACTCACCGCGAAGGCCATCTCCCCGAGGGAGGTTGAAAAAGCACGGGCGCTGCTGATGAGCGAATCGACGTACGTAGAGGAGACGGTCGACGGCGTTGCGCGAAAGCTCGGTTACTATGGCCTGCACTCGGGCGACGTGGAGTTCGAGCGGCGTTACGTGGCAGGCCTCGCCACTGCCCAGCCCAGTCAACTCCTGGAGGTGGCGCGCAGGTACCTGACCCCGTCCGTCGCCAGCATCGCCGTGACGGTTCCCGATCCAGCTCACAGGAAGTTCGACGAAAAGGTCGGTTGGGTTCGGACAAAGCGGGGAACCTCGGAGATCGCCGGAGCAAAGCTGAACGACGCGCTCACGGACGCGCTCAAGCAGGGTGCGAAATCGGTCGGAAATATGGTAAAGACCTCTTCTGGACCCGAAACCATAATTCACAAGCTCAGTGGCGGTGACACGCTGATCATCAAGGCTGACGCCACATCCAGGATCGTCGCGGCGCGCGCGGCTTTCATGGGGGGGTTGAGGCACGAGCGTGCTTCCCAGTCGGGCCTGGCCACGCTGCTGTCCAATTCCCTGACTCGGGGAACAACCACGAAGGACGCCCGACAGATCGCCATGGAGATGGATTCGCTGGCCTGCTCGGTGGCCGGCTTCGCCGGGAGAAACACCTTCGGCGTATACGGGGAGTTCCTCTCGCGTAACTTCTCCGAGGGGTTTGCGTTGATGTCCGCGTGCCTGAGGCGACCCGCTCTTCAAGAGGACGAGATCGATCGGGAGAAACAACTTCTGCTCGACGACATCCGGGCGAGTCGGGACAACCTGGATTATCAGGCCTTCAAGCTGTTCCAGGAGACGCTCTTTCGCAGGCACCCGTACGGGAGATCCATGCTCGGTACTGAAAAAACCGTACGCGACCTGACGCCCGGATCCCTGCGGGGATATCTCGAGAAAGCGACCGGCGCCGGGAGGATGGTGCTGGCGGTGGTGGGCGGCGTCGATCCCCGGGAGGTCATCGATCTCGCGGAAAGACACCTGGTAACCGAATCCAACGACAAAAGAGCGCACCGAGATCCGGCGGACTGGAAACCCAGGAAGGGACCGCTTTACCTGGCGAAGGCCATGCCGAAGGAACAATCACACCTGGTGGTGGGATTCCCCGGCACGACCCTCAACTCGTCGGACAGCTTCGCCATGGATGTCCTCGTCGAAATCCTCGGTGGCCACGGTGGGAGGCTGTTCTCGCGGGTGAGGGAGGAAATGGGCCTGGCCTACTCCGTCACGGCGGTTTCCATGGAGGGAATCGAGCGGGGGTATCTTGCCCTGTACGCGAGCACCGGCCCGGGGCAGGAGAGGCAGGTGGTGGACGCCATGCTCGACGAGGTGGAGCGTATCCGCGAGCGCCGGCCCTCCGCTTCGGAGATGAGCCGTGTCAAGCGGCACCTGATCGGCACGCGGGCCATCGGGAGCCAGAAAGCGGGCGCCAGAGCCGGAAGCGCCTCCCTGGGATACCTGTACGGCCTCGGAGCCGAGATGGACGAGGAGTATACAGGAAAGATCCGCCGAACAAGCGCCGACGACGTGGTGGAGGCGGCGAGGCGTTATCTGGTGAGGGATCGCATGATAGTATCTTGCGTGGGCCCGCAGGCGAACAAGCTGGTTCTTATTTAGTGCCACTTCTGTGGTAGAATACTGAAGAGCTGGAGGCCATGAAATGATCAGAGAATTCAATGTCGTAATCGAGAGAGACGAGGATGGATACTTCATCGCCTCGGTACCTGCTCTTCGCGGATGCCACACACAGGCCAAGTCATTGGACACCCTGATGAAACGGATTCAAGAAGCCATCGAGCTTTGTCTTGAGATTGAAGAGCCGGTTTCAAATGAGTTTATTGGAGTCCAGCGCATAGCCGTCACGTCATGAGTGTCTTCCCCTCGGTCACAGGCGCCAAGCTGGTCAAGGCCCTCGGCAAATTCGGGTTCGAGGCCGTGCGGGCCAAGGGAAGCCATCGATTTCTACAGCATGCGGATGGACGGTGTACAGTCGTTCCCGTGCATAGTGGCGAAAACATCGGTCGTGGCCTCCTTGCTCAGATACTTAGAGATTGTGAAATCACCAGAACCGAGCTTCAAAAGAAGCTCTGAACTGAGCCGAGTCCGGCGCGTGCAGGGAGTGTCTGGCACGCCTGGGGGAAGCTTTATCGTGAAAATTTACCTCTGTCCGCGTCGGACCCCGCCCCGACTCCGGTCAGACCACCTTGTGCCCGCGCACAATCCGCCCCGACTCCAGTCAGACACCCTTGTGCACGCGCACGATCCACTCCGACTCCAGTCAGACAACCTCCGCCCGCGACGAACCCGTGCTCAGTCACGCGAATAGCCATACAGATCCGTCGGACCCCACCCTGACTCCAGCCAGACCGCATCTGCCAGCGCCGAACCAATGTTCCGCCCCGCGAACGTCCATACAGATCCGTCGCACCCCACCCTGACTCCAGCCAGACCGCATCTGCCCGCGCACAACCTATACCCACCGGAGTCGCAGGGAGCTTCAAGTTGTTGTATTTATAGCTTTTTCGTCTTTTTAACCTACGAATACGTGGCACCACCCTGAGCAGACACCTGAGGGAAATCATCATCTCCCAAATATGATCAATCTCTCTTCAACGGCGGTTTCCCGGCCACTCGAATCAGATCATCCCATATCCTTTGGGACCTTGCTTCGACGAACCGGCGCATCTTTCGGTGTGCGCCATCCATCTTGCCCTTCTTGAGATTCTTCTCTATCGCGAATAGAAGCTTCTCCTCTTCTTCGAGGAGGTTAGGCTCGGTCTTGATGAAATCACGGTTGCAGTACGACTTGTCGCCGGTACGGAGTTTACTGGTCGGTGACCTGTCCTGCAGTACGCGGTTTGCACTGGCGTTAATGCCGGCAAAGTTGGCAGTAGAGCCCAGAAGATAAACAGCCTTGTGCAGTCCGTGTCTGTCGCGCCAATTATTTCGTCCAAAGTTGTCAGCAAGAATGTGGTCCCAGTCTATGGGCGAGTGCTTCAGCTTCTGGAAGACGCCCAGGGAGAGTGCCCTCGCGCTTCGAAGACCATCCTCTATTATCCAGGAATCTTTATATCTCTTTCCTTCACCCAGGCAGATGAGACGTGGGAGCTTTTGCGGCAGGTGAACCAGGACCATCTGATGGGCGAAGCACACTTCCCACATGTCTTCGGAGTTGAAATCAGGGAACGGCTCGCCGGACTTTCCAGCGTCCCAGGCAAGACGGAAGGTTCTGCGGCCGAATCGGTCACGTCCCTTTCTGACCGAGTAAAAGGATGTCCAGAAGGCGAACCCGATGATGGCCTTGCGGGAGTGCGTGGATATTTTGAGTTTCTGAGTATTTTCCGCGTGAGACATCGTCCAACCGACTGCTGCGGCGATGGCCTCCGTGTAAAGTTGATGCGAACCCGCATGGAGTTTAGTTTGCAAGAGACCGCACACCTTATCGACCGAACGCTCGAACAGGCTGGAACCTCCTTCCGGCGTTATCTCACGCATGCGATCGACCAGTTTGTTGGTTCCCCCTTCTTGTGTGAACGCAGAGAGAAGCTTCGCATCCAGCCGGGTTGGGTTACGTTCCTCGTCGAGTGTTTTCGCTGCACATCGGGCAATAAGAGTGATGGCATTCTTCCTGCTCAGTAGTCCGTGGCTCATGTCTATCACCGTGGCGACGTGCTCCTCCGCATCCGGCCAGAACTTCTTCACGCCTGCGAAAAAGACGTCCAGGGGGGTGAGGACCGTCCCGCTGGTATTGAGGCGGATGAACACCTGATGGAGATGGGCCAGCGCATCCTCGTGATGTTCCGGCTCCAGGTGGAGCACGGGGATGTTGCGACGAGTTTTTGCGCGTTTGATTCGCTGAAGAATCTCCTCCAGCACGTTGTGTGAATCGTCAGCTTTCAGGCCGGCCATCTCGGCCAGTTCATCTTTGTCGGCGTTATCTGGGTCTTGCGCGTACAAGGTCGAGAGCGGAATCCACCCACGATTCGGCTTGTTGCGTTTCAGTCCAACCAGTCTTCTTTCGCCGGAGGAGAGATTGTTGAGCCCGGGATCATCTTCTTCTCCGGGCATCTTGTGCCAGAAATATATGTATTTCCGCGCCATCTTCTCGTTAAACTCGGTAAAATCCGCGTCATGTTCGAGGACGTTGATCCACAGGTGTTTCCCCTCCCGGTCACCTGCGTCCGGGTAAGGCTCTCCATCGAACGCTATCAGCAAGGCGGTGCAACGTTGCTGTCCATCGAGCACCAACTCCTTGTACTCCCCTCCGCCTTCAACGCGTTTCCGGACTTTCTCGGAGGGATCGAACACATAGTAGTCGGAGTCATGGTTGGCTATCAGTAGTGAGCCTATGGGGAAGCCCAGCAATACGGAGTCCGCAAGGCTTGCGACTTGTTCCCGCTTCCACTCGAACGCTCGTTGCGTTACCGGAAGATGCCATCTACCAGTTGTGCGCGACGCCTCCAGAATGACCTCGATGTTCAGTGGTTTGGTCGATTCTGCAACGTTGTTCATTCCTGTTTCCTTTGGTGTCATCTCTCTTTTTCGGAGGCAGGGGCTTGGCAAGTATTCTCTAAGGGCAATTCGCCGGAACAGGCGTGCATAAGTCGTCGAGGTTGCTGTGGGCAACTATCGAAGTGGGTCCGCTGGTGAGTTGGTCCAGCAGGTCGCACACCTCGCAGTCGGGCAGGGCGACGTTCCAGATGCTTTGCAAGTACCCGCCCACCGAGGTGATAGCGCTCAGGCCGTCCAGGTTGGTGAGAATGCTGTTCATGGAGATTAACAGGTAATCGCCCACTGAGACAAGGGCACCCAGACCGTCCAAGTTTATCAGGGCGTCGTTGTAGGCGATTAGCAAGCCCCCAACCACCGAGGTGATGCCGCCCAGCCCGTTCATGTTGGTGAGGGCGCCATTGTGGTCGATGTACAAGTCCCCACCCACCGAGGTGAGGGCGCCAAGGCCGTTCAGGTTGGTGAGGGCGTAGTTATTTTCAATCAGCAAGTACCCGCCCACCGAGGTGAGGGCGTTCAGACCGTACAGGTTAGTGAGGGTGTCGTTGCCGGAGATCCACAAGTACCCGTTCACCGAGGTAAGGCAAATCAAATCGTTCAAGTCGGTGCACAAAGGGCAGCTGACAGTCAGATCTCCCGAGATCGAGGTGTATCCCGCGAGGGCTGAAAAATCCAATTGCGTGAGGATCATGAAATCGCCACTGTACGTCCCTAGAGTGCACATGATTGGACCGGTATCTGTGTCCGTGCCGGTATCAGAACCGGTATCGGTATCAGGGCCGGTGTCGGTATCCGTGTCCGTGTCGGTATCCGTGTCCGTGTCGGTGTCCGTGTCCGTGTCAGAGTCAGAGTCGGTATCAGTATCGGTGTCAGTATCGGCATCTGTGTCAGTGTCCGTGTCCGTATCCGTGTCGGTGTCAGAGTCAGAGTCGGTATCGGTATCGGTGTCAGTATCAGTATCGGCATCTGTGTCAGTGTCCGCGTCGGTGTCGGTCGACGCGTCCGGGTTGAACGGATTGGAATTGTCTTTACAGCCCCCGCAAACCAGCACGGTCGCAAGCGCCATCAATAAAAAGAAATGTATTCTGTTCATCGTCTTTCACCTTCTTTCAGGAAATGATCATACCATTTTCGGGGGGAGTGGTAGATTCATTTTGAGATTGACGTCTGACGTTTGTCCTGCTCCGCTCTGCTGCCGCCGAGCTTCGCAGGATGGCACGATAACGATCTACGGACAGCTCGCCGGAATGGGCGTGCAAGAATCGTCGAGGTTATCACCGTTCGAACCACAATATGACGATCATCATTCTTGAACTCTTTATATCACTTTATGTTGTTCGTTCACTTTGATATGGAGTGAGCCGGTAGAAGAACAACGGGGCGAGGCCCCATTCAAAAGCAGTGAGGAGGCCGATCGTGAAGATCCTCGTTACGATGAAGCGGGTCGCGGACCCGGACAACGCAAACAAGGTCAAGATATCCGGCGACGGCACCCAGGTGACGTCGGAAGGGCTCGAGTGGAAACCAAACCCCTTCGATGAGTACGGCGTGGAGGCGGCGTTGCGTATTTTGGAGGATGGTGTCGGATCCGGCAAGCTCCGCGGTGAAGTGGTCGTAGTCACCATCGGTCCGGAAGAGGTCACCCAGCAGATCCGCCAATGCCTCGCCATGGGCGCCGATCGCGGAATCCTGGTGTCGGGCGACGACGACAAGTTGGACGCCATGATCGTCGCTCGAACCATGGCGAAGCTCGTGGAGAAGGAGCAGCCCGACCTGGTGATAATGGGCAAGCAGGCGGTCGACGGCGACTCCAATCAGGCGTCCCAGATGCTGGCGGAAATCCTCGGATGGCCGCAGGCCACCTTCGCCGGCCACGTGGAGGTCCCCGAGGATCTGTCCAGCGCGACCGTCACCCGCGAGGTTGACGGCGGCGCCGCGAAGGTCAAGGTTGCGTTTCCCGCAGTGCTCTCGGTGGACCTGCGGATAGTCACCCCCACCGGCGTCAACAACAACGTCGCCGCGGGCAAGGAATACCAGGACGGGCCGCGCTACGCTTCACTGCGAGGCATCATGAAGGCCAAGAAGAAACCCATCGACAAGCTCACCCTCGATGAACTTGGAGTAGATCAGACGCTTCAGGTCCGAACCGTGAGTTTCACTCAACCCGCCGCGCGCAGTGCAGGCGTGATCTTGGAATCGGTCCAGGAGCTCGTTCAGAAGCTCCAAGGGGAAGCCAAGGTACTGTAGACAAGGAGGATGTCATGGGTAACGTACTGATAATTGCGCAAATTCAAGACGGCGAGGTCAAGAAGGCCACCAACTCCACCGTGACCTTCGCCTCCGAGGTAGCTTCCCACATCGGCGGCGCCTACAGCATACTCGCCCTCGGCGACGATCTCTCGGGACAATCGGAAGCCCTCGCGGCCCTGGGCGCCCAGAAGGTCTTCCTGGCGCAGGCGGACGGTCTCGACAACGCACTCGCGGAGCGCTGGGCGCCGATCATCGAGAAGGTGGTCGTGGACGGCGCCTTCCAGGTGGTGGTCAGCCCGGCCTCGTCCACCGGCAAGGACGTGCTCCCCCGCCTGGCCGCGCGTCTGGGCGCCGGGATGGCCAGCGAGGTGGTCAAGGTGGCGCTCAGCGACGGCAAGCTCAACTACACGCGTCCCATGTACGCGGGCAACGTGAACGGCACTGTGGTCATCGACACGTCAGTGGAGATCCTCACCATTCGTCCCACGGAGTTCGAGGCTTTCAGCCCGACCGGCGCAAGCCCCGTGGAGAAGATCGACGTGCCGCCGGCCCCCGAGATTCTGGGCAAGATCGAGTTCCTGGGCTTCGAAAAGGCGGAATCGGCGCGCCCGGATCTGACCGAGGCGGGAGTCGTAGTGTCCGGCGGCCGTGGCCTCAAGTCCGGGGAGAACTTCAAGCTGATAGAGGATCTGGCCGACCTGCTCGGCGGCGCCGTCGGGGCTACCCGCGCAGCGGTGGACGCCGGTTTCATCCACAACGACTTCCAGGTGGGCCAGACGGGCAAGATTGTGGCCCCGGACCTCTACTTCGCCGTGGGCCTCTCCGGAGCGCTGCAGCATGTGGCCGGCATGAAGTCTTCCAAGGTGATCGTGGCGATCAACAAGGACGAGGAGGCGCCGATCTTCCAGGTCTCCGATTACGGGGTTGTGGCCGATCTCTTCAAGGCCCTACCCGAGTTGGTGGAGGAGATCAAGAAGGTCGCCAAGTAGATTTTTTTCGGACCTTGCCTTTGGAATTCCCGTATAATTCAATTTTGTTCAAGAAAAATGGAGGAAAGAATGACTGCCTTAAGATGGAACCTGATACTCATGATTTGCGCTTGCGCGATGTGCCTGGGCTGCGACGAGGTGGGGAGAAACGAGGTTGACGGAGGAACGGATTCAGACGCCGACACCGACTCGGATACCGATTCCGACACCGACTCGGATACGGATTCCGACACCGATTCGGATACGGATTCCGACACCGATACCGACACGGACTCCGACGGAGAGATATGGGGGAACCTCACCATCGAAGACGCCGGCCCGGCCACAGCGGCAGAGGTCACGGCCATGAGCACGACCTCGTTCATCCAATACCCACCGGTGAGTTCCGACTCCAGCGGCGATTACATTATCACGGGATTGCCGCCGGACACATACGACCTGTGCGCCTACCAGGATGTCTACGCGGGCGAGGCCTACGACGTGGTGGTAACCGAAGGCGCCTCCGTGGAGCAGGACATCGATCTGACGGAGATGGTCGCCGACGCGCCTTACATCTACCTTTACCCCGAGCAAGGACAGAACGTGAGCGTCACCCTGGCGCCAAACCCGGTGACGAGCATCGTTGTTTCGGACCCGACCTACGGAACCGGCTGGAACGTATGGGCCGAGCCGACCGGGTTGATTGACGGTACGTACGACTACCTGTTCTACGAGTCCACCGTGATATGGAATTTCCAGGAGACCGAGGGATGGGTCGTGAACGGGACCGAGATCTTCGACTGGTTCGACGACAACCTCCCGCTGATGGGGCTCAACGCGGAAGAGGTCCAGGATTTCTCGGACTACTGGTCGGTCAACCTGCCTTCCGCCCCCTGCTACAACGTATTTCCGCAGCCGATCCCGATCATCGATCAGAACATGGGTGTCTCCATCACCCCCACCCCTGACAGCATGCTCCGGATCTGGTTGATGGTGGAGGGCGCACCCACCTGCGGTGTTCTGGCCACACCCAGCCCCTCAACCTTCACCCGCACCGGCTTCACCGTGGTGGAGTGGGGAATGGTCATCAACTGGAACACCTTCTAGAGTTTTTTAGTTGTGCGGAAACGGGGTGCCCGACTTGGCCTTTTTCGCGTGGTCTGCCGGTTCTGTTTTGGCCGAGCTTTTGCGAAAAAGGATCGAGGTTAGTACGAAGATGGCAGTGAGCATTCCCAGTGATACCACGGCGTGACCAGCGCTCAGTGAGAGTAGATCACTCAGCAGAACCTTGGCGGTCATGATGGCCATGCCCAGGAACCCGGCGTTTCGAATGGCTTTGTTCTCCAACCTTTTGGCAACGATTTGCGAAGCGGCACACAGGATGGCCAGCAAGATGGTCAGTGAAAGCTGGAACATGGGGGTGTCGCCGAGCAAGTGGTGTGCGCAAAGTCGGCCGGTGAAGAAAAGCGCGACCACGCCGACGACCAATGAGATAGGTGAAGCGAGGCGACCGGGTATCTTGTCTTCTTCGGTTTCGGATTTACAAATTGAAATATAATATGCCGAGAAGGCAATTGCAGTCAGAGCCGCTCCTGCGCCTACCTTCCACGCCGTGAGGGGGGCGCCCAGATCGGTCAGGCCGCCCCTGGACAGTCCAACCCCCATGGCTACCATTATTTGTAACTGCGCCAAAACTGCCCACATGGCGCTTCTGCAGCGACGAGCCGCGAAGAGGAGAACAACGGCGGTGAGGGCCAGAAGAGAACCCGTGGGATCGAGAACCGGGAAACCCACCGACCCGGCCATGGCCGCTGACGCGCCTACCCCGAGAACACCCGCAGACATTGTGGAGGTGCGCCGGGCGAAGACGTAGATGGAGACGATCATCAATACCGCAGCCACGCTCGCGCTGGAGGCACCAATCTGCGGGCTATAGTAGAGGAACAGCAATGCGGACCATAAAGTGGCGATGGGCAACCAGGCCGATTCAGGTGCGCTCAGCTTCGAAAGTGCGAAGGTATGGTTTGCTGCGATGACTAAAAATAGCCCGAAGACAGCGCCCATCACGGTATGAGCTGCGGTCGGCGCAAGACCTTCTCTGTGGGCCGTAACAAGAACTGTGAAGCCCAGCAACATGGCGGCCAGGGGAAACACTATTGGCTGCAATGCCTTCCAGTTTCGTCGCGCAGCTATCACCGCCGCGCAGGCTACGATGACCACCATGAGAATAGCCTTTGCTTGCAGCCCGTCGAGATTGAATCCGAGGGCAGGGATCGAGGCGGTCGCAAGAGTCAGCGCGATGGCGGTCAGGGCTTTATGACCCAGCGCCGAGTTTACCACCGCCGAGAAAATGGCGAATCCTGTCAGGATAACGGCGCTCATGGCCGCGCTGAAGACAGATTCCTTGTGAAAAGTTTCAAGCACGATGAGCGGGGCCAGCACAGTTCCGCAGTATTCCATCAAAAAACCGTGGGCGCTCATGGAACGCTGCTTGCGAAGCAGGACGGGGAGGGACACCAGGAGCGTGCAATAACCCAGACCAACTATGGTGCCGGGCATTGCTCCGATGAGCCCGTTTTGCGTTACCACGCGCAAAATGAGGGCGCCTATGAGGCAAGAGCAGATCCAGGCCCCGCGAACGAACAACCTGGACGCCCCTTCGCCGTCCGCAGCTTCAACATCGTCTGTCTGCGGTTGGGTCTCTTCTTTCGGTAGATCGCCCACATCGCCGAGAGGAATCAGAGAAGCGCGTTCCAGGGTAGCCACCCGACGAGTGAGTATCTCGATCTCGGCGCTGAGCCTTTGTACCTCCGATGAGTGTTCTTCTTTACTCAAAGCGCCCCCGTTTTGGCTGGTATGTCAGCTGCCGGACGTCGATGGCTTCGATACTTTTTCAGCGTCGGGAAACAGTGAAATTATCTTGTGGAAAACAAATAAGATGATGAACGGCAAGATGAAAATAACGCCCGCTGATATGAGGCCCTCTTTTTCCCACACACCGGGGAAGTAGCTGGTGAAACCGCGCATTGATTTGGACAGCAACTGGCCGCCGATCACTACGTTCCAACGCATAAGGAGCACCTGGAACAGGAGCATGGTGGCCGAGGTCCATATGAGGAAGTGGGCCACCTTTCTCGACGGCTTGAAGAGCACCGCTATTCCCAGCATCAAAAATGGTATCAGCGAGAAAATGTAGAACTGGAGGAACACGTAGGTGATCTTGAGCTTGTGGTTGATAAGCTCGGACAGTACCTCCCATTCCTCGGTCTGTTTGTAGGCCACGGACATGATCTCCAGAAGCTCGAGGGAGATGGCGACGATCATGAAGCCCCACAGGTACTGGCCCATTGTTCGGATGCAATCGTCGTCAACCTTCCACCCGTTGATCTTGGAAACCACGTAGTAATGAAAGATGAGGACCGCGATACCCGAGACGATGGCCGAGAAGATGAAGATCACGAACATGAGGGGTGTCGACCACCAGGGGTTGGCCTTGAGGGCGCCGAAGAGGAACCCCACGTAACCGTGCAGCAGGCACGCCGCCGGGATGCCGATGCCGGCCAGTAGTCGGGATATCTTGTGATCGGCCTTGCGCGTGGCGTCGGTCTCGGTGAGGTTGTTGAGCATTATGAGCTTGCACAGCGCGGCGATGGGCCCGGTGCCCTTGGCGCGAGCTATGAAGTCCGACCTCATTACGAACCAGATCTCCAGAATAACCAGGATCAGGTAGAAAATGTAGATGTAGCCGAAGCCGGCCATGGCAGAGTTGAAATTGGGCGTAAGTAGCATGTTTATTGCGCGCTGGGGCTGACCCAGGTGCACCATCAGCGGCAATGGGGAAAAGAGCAGGAATACAAAGGCGGAGGCCAGAGAGAAACGGGCCACCGGCTTGAGCTTGTCGCGGTTGAATACGTGGTACAGCGACGACACGATGAATGCGCCGGCAACCAGACCTGTGATGTACGGATAAAGAACGATCATCACCGACCAGGTGACGTGGGCTTCGTTTGGGAATACGTATTCCATCACACCACCTCCCTTGCCATGCCGAAGTAGTAGCACTTGGGCAGTGTTCCCATTTCGGGTCTCAGCACCCTGTAGCTGTGTTGTCTCATCATGATGGACAGCTCGCTCTTGGGATCTTTGAGGTCACCGAAGATTCTGGCGTTTCTGGGACAGCAGAGGACGCAGGCCGTTGTCAGTCCCTTGGTGATTCGGTGGTAGCATAGCGTACACTTGTTTGCCATGTGGTCGCGCGGGTCTATGAACCGCGTTCCGTAGGGGCACGCCTGCACGCAGTAACCGCACCCGACGCAGTGTTTGGTGTCGACCAGGACCACGCCGTCCGGGGTGTCGTAGCTGGCGCCGACCGGGCACACCTGGGAGCAAACCGACTTTTCGCAGTGGTTGCACAGCTTGGGGACAAAAAACGCTTTGACAATGCTATCGTCGGTTATCTCCTCGAAGACATGGTTGCCACTGGTTGCTGCGTCCACGAAGACTTCGCCGTCCTTGTCTATTCTGTAGCGTTCAACCCAGGTGCGGTGGTAGCCCTCGGGGACGTCGTTCTCCATTCGACAGCCGCGCATGCAGGCGCAACAACCGATGCATTGTTTGATATCGACCGCGTATCCCCACAGGTGGTCCGCAGCCTTGTAGTCGCTGACTATTTCGCCGGAGGCCATGGCGGGGATGCAGTTGACAAGAATCAGACCCGAACCGCCGGCGGCGAAGACCTTTACAAAATCACGTCTGTCGAATTCTCGATTATTGGACATCGCTCGCCTCCTTGCCGTCTTCGGTTGAGGGTGCTTCATCGGAGGGTGGCGAATCGGGTGGCGGGCCCGCATCCGCCGTGTCTGGCTTGATCTCCGACTTCAGCAGGTGGATGTATTCCTGGTGGCAATTGATGCATATCTTGCTGTCGTCCTCGGGGCCCGAGCTCATATCTTCTCGGTGGCTCGGCCACTCGATTCCCGGAGGCGCGTCGTCGGAGCGGAACTCGGCCGCCTTGTGGCACAGCAGGCAGAATCTTGGGTCTGCATCGCGAATGATACGGCCCGCGTATTCGGTTTCCTTGAAGAACTTGTGGCACGAGTTGCATTGTAACTTCGCGTGGGAGCGTTTGGAGAAGTCGTCTGCTATTTCGGTGTGGCAGTACCTGCACTCGAAGATGGACGGGTGTTGCTTGGGCAACGGAGCTTCGTCTCTCATTGCGCCTTTGTGACAGTCGCGACAGCGATGGATCGTGGGGTGAAGTCTGGCTTCTCGGAGATCCCGGTCCATGAACAGGGGCTCGTGGGGGCTGTGACACTGGATGCACTTGGTTGCTTTTTCTTTTACGCCGACGCGTTTGTAGTGTTCTTCCCAGCGCACCTGGGGAAAGTCTCCGGGGCGCGCGATCAGCTGCCGGTGACAGATGATGCAGACCTCCTTGCCCTCTGGAACCACGATGGTTTCTTTGGATTTGGTTTCGGAGTGTTCGGCGCCTGGACCGTGGCAGCTCTCACATGCAACTGAGGAATGGGCGTCCTTGTCATGGAGCTTTTGGTGTTCCTCATGGCATTTTACGCAGATCTCCTGGCCCACGTGCAGGGGTTTCTTTTGCATGGCCTCTCGCAGGGCCTCACCTCGATAGTGACCAAACTCACCGAAACTCTTTGGAATCAGGTATGGTCGAGCCACAATAGCGGCTATGACACCGGCCGCCAGGATCAGGATCAGCGCATACGTGTGCCGATAGTCTGCGGGCTCCTCCTCCGTCTGGGTTTCCTTCTTTTTCATCCAAAAATGGAAGGCGAGACCGATGAATCCAACGAGGATTGTTGCGAGCACGAACCACGTGATTGTGCTCGATTTTGTCACGTCGGAGTCGCCGAAGAGGGAGGTTCCCAATACGAATGCGCCTGCTATGCTTCCACATAAAATGAGGGCCGCGAACAGTTTAGGTCGAGTCACCTTGCACCACCTTGTTGTGATAGAAGTTCGAGTTACATGGGACAAATATCATACAAAGAAACCTCGATTAAGATCCAGCGGATTTTCTGATCATTATGCTGCCTATGCGCGAACGGAAGGTGAGCAATCTCGATGTAACGACACTTTTGGAGCGCCCAAGCGGGGCCGGGTTTCACTGGGTCGGGAAGAGCGATTTCAGGGAGTCGGGCAGGTCCGAGAGCGCTTCGTCCATGTGGAGGATCTCGTGGCAGACGTCGCAGTCCTGGCTGATCACGTTGCCTTCCTTGTCTTTGTGCTCATCGTCGTGACAACGGAAGCAGCCGCGCTTGTCCTTGTCGTCGCCCCGGTGACCGAGGTGGTTGGGGTAGGTCTCCCAGCCGATGCCCATTTCAACATGGACGTTGTGTTTGTAGACATCACCCAGCACAGAAGCGAAGTAGCGCAACCGCTTGTCGTCCGGCACCTTGTCGGCGTGGTCCTTCTCGTAGACCTTCTTCATTTCGTCGAAGAAATGATCGGAAAGCCTCTCCCAGGGGAGGTCGCTGGGTGTCATGACCTGTACCGCCACCTTGCGCAGGAACGGCACGCGCTGATCGAGCCGACCTTCAAGCATCGCCCGATCGACTGCGACCTGGGGCGTGTTGTCGTAGACGTGGGTCGGCCGGTTGTGGCAGTCGACGCAGTCCATCACGCGCGACTCGACCACCTCGCTCTCCTGGCCCTCGATGGTGTATTCGCGCACGACCTTGCCATTCTCCTTCCAGGTCACGGTGCCGATCTTCTCGCGTTTATCGTTGAGTGATTCGTAGGCGACCTCGATGTCCGGGCTCACGTGCCAGTGAATGCCCTGGTACTCGCCGGTCTTGGTGTTGACTCCGCCGACCTTCAGGGCGAGGGCGGTGATGTTCATGCTGTTTTTCTCGTCCTCCTCGAAGTGCGGGTAAAACACGATCCGGTTGCCGTGGAATTTGGATGGCCAGTGGCATTGCTCGCAGGTGTCGCGGGCGGGACGGAGCTTCTCGACCGGTGCCGGGATCGGCCGCGAGAAGGAGTCGGTCATGACGGCCCAGACTTGCCGTAGCCCGTCGACCTTCGCCTTGGCGGCCCAAGACGCGCCCGATCCGATGTGGCAACTGACGCACGGCACGCGCGAGTGGGGCGAAGCGATGTACGAGTTGTACTCCGATTCCATCACGCTGTGGCACATGGTACCGCAGAATTCCGACGTGTTCATGAAGGTCAAGGCCCGGTTGCCCACTGCGCCGAGCACGGCGATGTTGATCAGGGTGGCCATGATGAAGAAGAGGATCCGCGAGCGCCCGCGCTTGTCGGCCACGGCCGTCCTGAACGCATCGAAGACCGGATCATCGAGGTGTCCTCGCTTGCGCTTCTCGTAGAAGAGGCCGATCGGGATCAGTACAAGTCCGATGATGAAAATGAACGGGGCCACGAGGAACATCAGCGCCGAGGTGTACTGGTTGGTGAACGGGTTGAGCGCGTCGGCCGCAAAGGCCATTACCAGTGTGCACCCGGTCACGGTGGTGATCACCGTTCCGGCGAGCGTGATCCAGTTCACCCACAGTTTTGGAAGTAAGAGTAGGAACTTTCGCACACCGTCCTCCTTGATGTCTCGGGGTCAACGAGACGATTTCGGTGTACCTCGATCTTCATGTTTTTGGAACGATTTATTGGGAAACCAGGGTTTCTTCTGATGAGGAATGTCATATCCGCCAGGTTGTAGAATATATTAAACCTAATAAAAACAAATGGTTAAATCGGAGCATGTCGGGTTTGGGGGACCGTGCTGTCTTCCAGGTAATTCCGTAGTTTATACGTGCAAATGAGTGGAAAAACCACACGTCTGGGGTGGTGGATGTTGATGCATTCTACGGTAACGAAATGTCCAGACGCGCCGGTTGAGCCATAGACTCCACCAAATAACTGGTGCAAACTGGTTCGCGCGCGGACAATGCTCCGATCTTTATTCAAACTAACCAACCCGGAATCCCGGAGGTTTTAAGTTCGCCGAAAGGGGCAAGACAATGAAGTGGATTTGCTCAGTTTGCAATCATGTGCACGAGGGAAACGAGGCCCCGGACAAGTGCCCTATCTGCGGTCAGCCAAAAGACAAATTTGAGCCCCAAAAAGAAGAGCCCGACGGCTCCAACGCAAAGGCTTCCCGGTCCGACAGGTGGCGATGTATCGTCTGTCAGCACGTGGGCGAGGGATCATCACCACCGGATGTTTGTCCCGTATGTGGTGCTGGTAAAGACTCTTTCGTGCCGGAAACCGCCAGTGTGGAGCATCACCACCACGGCATCCCAGGGTTAATAGAGAAATTGCACCTCCATCCCATTGCAGCGCACTTTCCAAACGGTGCTTTACCTCTGTCTCTGATTGCATGGACAGCGTACTTGCTGCTGGGTGACTCGTGTCTTGAACGATCAAGTTTTTACCTACTATTAGCATCGACTGCGGCGGTGCCGTTCACCGCGCTATTTGGTTGGTCCGATGCGAAACACCGTTTCCACACCACCTCCACCGGTGTGTTTCCCGAGAAAAAAGTATTCAGTTGGTTGCTGTTCTTATTGACCGCCGCCACCGCAGGATGGCGTCTGAACCTCGGATGGGAGCACGTCCCTGCGGGGACCATGGAAGTCGCCCTGTATTCCGGGCTGGTTCTTGCTTCAACCGCCGTTGCCGGTCGGCTGGGCATGCTGGGCGGAAAGCTTGTATTTGGCCACTAGATCAGGTTTCTCCCGGGTGTGGTTCTACTTGTTCCCAGAAGGGGGCTTTTAGTGTCGCTTCAATTTTGAAAAACATCCCACGTTAATGTTATAGGCCTGTGATATACGTCATGTTCAGGGCTTTTTCGTAGCCCTATCATGAACCTTCGGATGCTCGTGAGCATTCTGCTTTTGGAGGTTGATTGTGTGTGTTCAAGTTGCAAAATCGAATCCTATTTTGGAATATTCTTGGGGAGGCGGAAAGACGGGAAAGATGTTCTTCACTAGACGATGGGTGTTTTTCGCAGCGGCATTGTATTTTACGATGTCAGCAATCGCCTCGGCGGATGATGCTTCGGTGGGAGGAGAAGATCAAGCGGCGCCAGCCGGGCCTGCTGACAGCAACGCTGTTGTGGAGGAGGCGGCCGAGGCTCCGAAAGAGTGTATTTCCTGCCATGAAAAAACCAAGGATCTCGGCGAGAGGCCACTGAGGGAGGCTTTCGGCAAATCTGTTCACGCTGATATGGATTGCACCGATTGTCACCAGGACGTAGAGGCGGGGCCCCACGAGAAAAAGCTGGCTAAGGTATCGTGTGAAGACTGTCACGACGAAGTGGCTGAAATCTTCAAGTCCCACGGTCTCCTCAAGAAGGGCGGAGATGATATCCCCGGATGCCCCGATTGCCACGGAGCCCACGACATATTGCCCGTCCATAATCAGGGATCCCGCGTGCATCCGAGGCGCTTGCCCGACACCTGCGGTAGATGCCACGAGGATGTGGATTTGGTCAAGAAGCACAAGCTGGCGTCCGCTGTCACCATCGGTGTTTACAAGCAGAGCATTCACGGGATGTCCTCGCGCAACACCCTGGAGAGCGCGGCAACCTGCAACGATTGTCACTCGACGGGCAATGACGCCCACCGCATACTATCTCCCAGGGACCCGGAATCCTCCATCGCACACTTCAACACACCCGCGACCTGCGGCAAGTGCCACCAGCACATTGAGAGTGAGTATTGGAAAGGGATACACGGTCAGTTAGTGGCGAATGGGGATCGGCACTCTCCCATATGCACGGATTGCCACGGTGAACACGGGATCATGTCTCCGAAGGATAAGCGCTCCACTGTGAATCCAGTGCGTTTGGCGGAGGCGACTTGTACGCCGTGTCACGAGTCAGCCAAGCTGAGCGAATATTACGGCGTTTCACCTGGCGAGACCAGGCACTTCGTCGACACCTATCACGGACTCAAGGCCCGGGCGGGGGATCTAACGGTGGCCAATTGTGCCTCTTGTCACGGCACACACCTGATACTTCCGGCTAGCGACGAGGAGTCCTCTATCCACCCGCACAATCTCCAGAAGACCTGTGGCGAGTGTCACCAGGGAATCTCGGCCAGTGCATCGGAGGTGCCTATTCACGGTGAGCCGAAGGACAGAATAACTCCTGCGGCGGATTTCCTGCGGACCATGTATATCTGGCTGATCGGCATTGTGATCGGCGGGATGATCATTTTTGTACTGATCGATCTCAAGCACCAACTCGGAAGCGTCTTCAAGGGCAAACAAATTCAGCGAATGACCTTCAGCGAGATCTGGCAGCACGCACTGTTAATGGTCTCGTTTTCGACACTCGCGATAACCGGCTTCGCTTTGAGGTTCGGCGACTCCTTCTGGGCCAAGGGATTGTTCGGATGGGAAGGGGGCGCCGCAGCACGCGGACTCGTCCACCGGGTCGCAGCCGGTGTCTTCCTATTCACTTGCGTTTGGCATGTGATTCACCTAGCCACCAAGAGGGGACGTGGATTCCTCAAAGATATTATGCCTCGGTTCCAGGACGTGACCCAGGCCGTTGATATGCTTGCTTACAACATGAACCGCAAGGATAAGGCACCGCGTTTCGGCAGGTTTAGCTTCATCGAGAAAGCCGAGTACTGGGCGCTTGTTTGGGGCACTGTTGTGATGACCATCAGCGGAATCATTATCTGGAACGAGGACAAGGGAACTGTGTGGGCTTCCCGCCCTGTGTTGGATATCATGCACATCCTACACTACTACGAGGCCTGGCTGGCTGTTCTCGCCATCCTTGTCTGGCACCTTTATTTCTCGGTATTCAGGCCGGGTGTCTACCCCATGAATCCATCTTGGTACAGCGGCAGCATGCCCAAGCAAATGTACGAACACGAGCATCCAGATGATCCTGCGTTGTTAGAGGCCGAAAACGGTGACGATAAGAGCGCCCCCCCCCACTCGGATTCCTAGCCTGCATAATTCGCCAGCCTTCCGGCAAAATGGCGTATCCCGCGCCGTCTTCGGTCGTGCTCGTGACCGGCCTCCCTTTCCAGTTTGCCACGTACTCCGAGGGGGTTGCGAGCAGTGGGATCTATTTTTGGAGATAAATGAGGGAGTATACGATCAAGGCGATGAGACTGATGCCCAGTGCCAAGGCGACGAGACCCAACACACGAATCGTTCGGAGCCAACCCTTGGTGGGTCCTTCCACGATGTAATCAACCAATTCTCCAGACTCTTTTAGCTGACGGAACTCTCTTGGGCGCTCTAGCTTGAACTCTTTCAGGGGCATTCGGCCCGTGAAGATAACCGGATCAATAGGGAACTTGTCGGGTCTAAAGTGGGTGTTGAAGAAGTGCACAGTGAAAATAAAGCCCGCAGCCAGCAGTGCCTCGTCGCTGTGAATAATACTGGCCACGTTGATTGCCTTGCCGGGCAAGAACCGCGTAAAGAATTCGGGGAACCACAAAATGAGTCCCGACATGCCAATGATTGCAACACCCCAGAAAACGGCCATGTAATCGAATTTCTCCCAGTAAGTCCAACGACCGTAGTCAGGACGTGGGCCCTTGCCGATGAACCATCTAATGGTCTGAATGAATTCCTTGAGATCCCTCGGATTCGGGAACAGTCCTTCTTTGGAAAAAATAAACTTGATCCAACCTTGGCCCTGGGCCCGTTTCTCCTTGATCAGATGAATGAAGTGCATGGTAAAGTATCCAAATGTAACCACCGCAGCCAGGCGATGGAGGATACCTGCACTGTGGAAACCTCCGAGGACATCCGCAATCGCCTGCGCCCAGCCCGTGTGCGAGAACTTGAGCGCCATTCCCGTAATTGCCAACGTAAAGAAGCTAATAATCACCATAACGTGGGTTATCCGGTGATAGGGAATAAACCTGAGGACCCATTCTTCGTCCTTGTGCCCCTCTTTGCGCTTCCTCCAGGCCTCGCGAATCGATCTCGGCAGCCACAACAATGTATGGAGACCGAAGAACGTAATTGTCCCCAACAACAGAAGCGTCATCGCCCAAAATGAGTAGTAGACAGCCGGAAACTTCTCCTTGTCCTTGTGAGTCGAATGGGTCAGGTATCCCGTAAACTGCTGGTGGGATCCTGGATGACACTTTGCACAGGTTTTAACGATGTTGTCCCGACTCAGAGTCGACGACAGGTGGGTAGGTGGAAGAATGTTGTGGGACCCATGGCAGTCGGAGCACTTGGCCGAATTTCCAGAACCGAGAAGAGATGTCTTGCCATGGTACGTATCGAAGTACGATTCGGTAACTTCCTTGTGACATTCGCCACACTGATCCAGTGTCGCTCGTCTAAAGCCTAACTCGTCGATACGTCTAATGGTGTGGGATTCGTGACAATCCTTACAGCTGGGGAGCCTCTCTTTACTGTTAGACACTCTCGCGCTGTGAATACTTTCCTGGAACTTCTCGTACACCCCAGCGTGGCATTTACCACACGTCTTGGGCAGGTTGTCAGAATGGACAGTGGATGCTGGATCCGAAGCCGGCAGTTCTCCGTGAGCGGTATGACAACTGGTGCAAATAGCGGTGACCAGCAATCCACTCTCAATGAGTCCACGTCCGTGAACACTCATCTCGTAGTGTTTTACGATTTCGTGTTGATCGCCTTTGTAAAGTTTGGCCGCTTTTTCGCCCTCCCGGTGGCACTTGGAACAAAGGCCGGGAACATTGCGCGGATGGGTTGGTGATGCAGAATCTTTCCTGGGCAAAACGCCGTGAGTACCGTGGCACGTTTTGCACTCCGGAGCTACTTCGTTTCCGCCCGCCAGCTGCTTGCCGTGCACACTGGTCGCGTATATTTGGCCCATCTCCGCGTGGCAGGAGGCACAATCAACCGGCCCTGTGTGCAGACACGGGGGATCATCTACGGTATTCGCACCAGTGTGGCACTTGACACACCGGAGCTGCCCATGAGCAGAATCGAGAATCTTGGCCTGGTCCACCCTGAGATCTTTGCCATCTCTGTTTTTGGCTACATTTTTAACATCGGGGCCGTGGCACTTGAGGCAATCTGCATCCGTGAAAAGGCCGGAGTACTCAACCCGCCGAATCTCGTGAGGAGAATGACAGTCGATGCAGTTGGGAATCTCGTGGTTGGGTCGCTCCCAGGTCTCTCCCTTGATTACCTTCTTGTGCACCCGAGCGATTTCCCCATGGCATTCCCTGCAGGTCTCAGCGATTTTGTCTTTATTGATGCTGGACTCGGGATCCTCGTGGGGCAAAATGCGGTGTGTGCCATGACAGTCAGTGCAAACCGCCGCAACCATTAGGCCCCTGCGGAACAGACCTACACCGTGAATACTCATGGAGTAGTTCTTGACGATGTCGTGTTGAGCGATTTTCCTGGTCTGGGCAACTTCAGATCCCTCTTGGTGACACCGACTGCACGTGGCGGGAATATTGAATTTGTAGGTCGATGATCTAGAATCGGTGGGGGGGAAAACAGCGTGAGCCGTGTGGCAATCTTGGCACTTGGGTGCAAGTGCGTCAGCGTGTTCGAGGGCCATCCCATGCAGACCCGTTTTGAAAATTTTCGCCTGTACAACGTGGCACTTGCTGCATTTGGCTTCTGCCAAGTCAGGTTTGTGCTCATAGTCAACGAGCACCGCATCCGCGTGACACTTGGTGCAAGCAAAATCCCTGTGGCTGGAATCGCCATACTTTTCCGCATCTACGAACAAACCAGTCGAGTCGTCGCCAGAGGCCCGCTCCGCGCCGCCCTCCTCACCGTGACACTCCAAACACTCTTCCGCGGTAGCCGCGAAGGAAGCCCCGGGGACAAGTGCAATGACCAGCAATGCAACCGCAGTCATCACACCGTGCCGGTTTCTTGAAGGAGGCTGTCTTGGAATTAGATTCATTTCAACGTGACCTGCTTTCGGAAATACAACCCTAAAATTTACCTATCCCCACCCATATCCCCACCCAAAGTTTTGCTGACGCGAAATACAGGTTCCTGCGTAACAATACTCCACGATGCCTGTCAACAGTGTGACCTGCCCCCCTTCCAGCAAAACCGATCTGCGTTCCGAGTGTCGAATTTCTCCACACGTGTGGAGAAATTTGGCATGACGTTCAAACTCTGAAGATCATGAAACAAACGCGCACTGCGAAAAAAATACCGTCTAAAAATACCACACAGGACCGCTGCACGGATTGGTGCAGAGTCGTTTGTTTTCAAGGGTTGGGGGCTTGGTGCGGTAATTGCTACCAGTATTGGGTGGAGGTTGAAACGTGACCATGATTTGCGAGTATCAGTTTCATTTGTTGCCATGGGTGTAGTGGGCAGCAACGGCTCCTCGACGGAGCGACGGCTTTCAGGCCTTGATGAAAGGGATGGTGCCCCCACCGGCTTGCGCGAAGTTTTCCATTCCCTGGAGGAATCAAGACGGGTGTGTCGTCATAGTTTCAATGCCGGCAGCAAGGAGTTCGCGGTGTGTGAGGGGGAGTTCGAGTGTGTCGGTTGTCACAGGAATCACAAGGCCGTGGAGCGGATGTCACTGTTCACGATCGCCAGTTCGAAGGAGGGCACCGGCATGTTCCATCACCGGGGCCACACACGGGCACGAATAGAACTCGACGGCCTTGTGCGGGTTGGAACCGACCGCCTTTCATCCCTTTTTCTGATGCGTGCACGACAGGTCTTGCTGCCCCAGTTGGGCAGATTCGTCACTCAGGGTGAGCTCGCCTTCGGTTTCATCACTGGAGAAGGGAATTTCGTCCCGGTGCTCTCCCCGATCTCCGGGCAGGTCATAAGGGTGAACGACCTTCTCGAAAAGGGCGAAAGCGAGAGAGTTTCCGCCGAGCCTCCGTGGGTGTTCGTGGTTCGCCCGTTCGATCTCACCAGTGAAGTGAGACCCCTGTTGTTCGGCCCTCAAGCGGACAAGTGGCTCAGGCACGAAGACGAATGGCTCAGGGGGTTACTCTACGGGCACCACGCCACCGCGGCGGACGGCGGAAAGCTCTATCTTCCAGAGAACATCGAGGTCCCCTGGAAGCGATTGAAAACTGAATTTTTCATTTCCGGCTGAGACCGGAGGAGGAGGACCAAATGGTCGTTTTACTAGTCATACTGAGTTGCGTACTGATGATGGGCATCACCTGGTACCTGAAGGAGCGAAAGAAGAAGACGTCGACAGAGCCCCAAGTGGCCGGGTTCTCTAGAGAGCCCAAAGTGGCCAGTTTCTGTATGGAGCCGACTTTCGCCCAGGACGGCGGTGAGCCCTTGGACGACAACAAACAAAGCCAGAACGATCCCAGTTCTTGAACCGATATAGAAGGAGGAACCGATGGTTGCCTTACTTGTTGTTATCACGATTCTGATGTTTCTCGTTGTTGACGGGGTGGTGTTGTCCATGAAGGCCCGCAAGGGTCACGCAGCGGCGCTCGCGGATCGAAACTTGGTCTTCGCTCAGGACGGCGGTGAGCCCATTGAAGAGCCTGACGCGAAGGAGAACGCCCCAATGGAGGAGCCGAATAAATAAGTAGTGCCGAAGATGATATTGAGGTTCCATTTCCCAACTGACTGATCTAGGAGTAGCAAATGAAAAAGGTCAAGCAGAAGGCGCTGCTGGTGGACATAACCGAATGCGTGGGTTGCGGCGCGTGTAGCGAAGCGTGTAAGAAGGAGAACGGTCTCCCTGGAGAAGTCGCCAAGTCCAGAGATTGGGCCAACTACACAGTTCTCAGAGACGAAGGTGACGATGTGTACGTGCGCGAAATGTGCATGCACTGCGTAGAGCCGTCTTGCCAGTCCGCCTGCCCAGTAGAAGCGCTTCACAAGACACCCGAAGGGCCGGTGGTGTACGACTACGATTTGTGCATTGGGTGTCGCTATTGCATGGTGGCGTGCCCCTTCGACGTTCCAAAGTACGAATGGCACGAACAGGTCCCCCGGGTAGCCAAATGCATCATGTGCCACGAAACTCGGGTCTCCAAAGGTCTCCCCACCGCCTGCTCTCAAGCGTGTGTCGAGGAAGGGGCCGGAGCGACCTTGTTCGGAGATCGAAACGAGATGCTGGCGGAGGCCAAGAAACGGATCAGAGAGAACCCGGATACCTACCATCCAGAGATATTCGGCGAGCTCCAAGTGGGCGGAACGAACGTTCTGTTCATCGGGCCCGAACCGTTCGAGGCCCTCCATTTCAAAAGCGGCCTGCCAGACTACCCCTTGTCCGAACTGACATGGGGGGTGCTCAACAAGATTCCCCTAGTTGTTCCGGTATGGGGAACGCTACTCGCCGGACTGTGGTGGATTCACAACCGCAAGTTGGAGGTCAAGGAGAAAGAGGGGAAGGCACAATGATGTCCAAGATCGCACAGAAGATTACATTCTGGAGGGTAGTGGCGACGGCTATCCTTGCGGCTGGGGCGGTGGCCACCTTTCAGAGGTTCTACTACGGGCTCGGATATGCGACGAACCTGAGCGACGCCACTCCGTGGGGTCTGTGGATCGGGTTCGACGTCATCTCGGGAGTTGGCCTGGCGGCAGGCGGCTTCACTATTACGGCAGTGACCTACATCTTCAACCTGAAGGAGTACCACTGCATCGTGAAGCCGGCGGTGCTTACTGCGTTCCTCGGGTACATGCTTGTTGCCTTCGCCTTACTCTGGGACCTGGGCAAGTGGTTCAACATCTGGCACCCGCTGGTGTACGGCAACCCCCGGTCGGCCATGTTCGAGCTGGCAGTGTGTGTATCCTTGTACACCGTGGTGCTCGCCTTGGAGTTCAGCTCCTTCGCCCTATCCAAGTTCAGGTGGCTGAAGAAGCCGATCCAGCTGCTCAAGAAGGTGTACATCCCCCTAGTAATTCTCGGCGTACTCATCTCCACTCTTCACCAGTCTTCTCTAGGGACCCTATTCGTGATCTTTCCCCAGAAGCTGCACCCGCTGTGGTTCAGCGAGCTACTGCCGATTTACTTCTTCGTCACCAGCCTCACTGCGGGACTGGCTATGACCATCGTGGAGTCCTACTTGAGCTATCGGGGAATGGGCCACGAGGCTCCGGCTCATATCCTGGGCAACCTGGCCCGGGCGATGGTGGTGATTCAGGTCACATTCACAGTAGCTTTGTTTGAAGGGTTCATCGTGGACGGTAAGCTCGGCTACCTGGTTGACGGCTCTTTCGAGTCGCTGATGTTCTGGCTTGAGACCTTACTTTGGACGGTCATTCCGGTAGTCATCGTGTCAAACAGGAAGCTGATCGAAACGCGCATTGGAGTAACCGTTGCGGGATTCTCCTGCGCGCTCGGTTTCTTGCTCAACAGGCTAAACGTCTCGATAACAGCATTGGAGTATTCGACTGGATCCGGTTACATGCCCTCCTGGCAGGAGATTTCTGTGTCCGCATCCTTTGTAGTAATCGCGTTCGGCGTGTTTCGTTTTGGAGTCAAGTATTTCCATTTGTTTGAGGAAGAGGGTGGCGAACAGCACGAGGAAATGCAATTGGATGAAGCCGCGAAAAATCCCACTACTGCATGATTCTAAAACTCGGATTGTGTTACCATTCAGCACATGAGGAAGTGGTTTTCTAAGCTCGCCTATATCAGATATCGAATCCTCATAATCGTCGCGGCATCCTTTTCGATAGCCTTCTTCCTGTTCGCCATCATCATCCTCGGTCACCAGGCCAGCATCTACAATGCGGATCTATTGTTTAACGTGCAGTCCGTTTCCGACACGATCCTCAAGTCCCTCGAGCAGGACATGATGACCAACGACACCATCAGCATCAATCGAACCCTCGAGGCAATTGGCGAGCAGGAAGTGATCAAGGAGCTACGAATCCTCAACCACAATGGTGGTGAGGTGCGCGCGTCGATGAAGAAACAGGAGGTGGGCAAGAGGTTTTTCCTGCAGGACACGGCACCCCAGTGCGCCTCCTGTCACGGCCGAGACATGGCGGAGAACAAGCTTTCAAAGATGCTCACCTACGAACCCCAACCCGCAGAGAACGGGGTTCTCGGTGCGATCATCCCCATCAGGAATCAACTCCGCTGCTCCAACGCCGCATGCCATGCTCACGACGCAAATCAGAAGATCCTGGGTATTTTGGATGTGGGTGTATGCCGAAAACAAATGAGAGACTCCATCCGCGCGAGTAGAATAGAAGTGCTGATTATCTCGGCGCTGTTCGTTCTGATATTCCCAATCGGGATCATGGTGTTCATTGGCAGGTACGTGACCCGACCTCTAAAGCAGTTGGTGGACAGCACCAAGAAGGTGGCCAGAGGAGACTTCCATCTCGACCTTCCCATCCACTCTTCCGACGAGATAGGGGAGCTGGGTATTTCTTTCAATATGATGGTTGGCCAAATCTCAAAGTTCAAAGAGGAACTCGAAAGCCTGAACAGGGGCCTGGAGAAGCGCGTGGAGCGGGAGGCCGGAAAGCTGAAGGTGGCCCAACAACAGGTCGTGCAAGCGGAAAAAATGTCGTCCATAGGGAGGCTAGCAGCAGTCATCGCCCACGAGATTAACAATCCAATTGCAGGTTTGGTAACATTCGCCCGCTTGCTCCTAAAGCAGCTGGAGAAACCTATTATCTCCGAAACAGAGCGGGAAAAGATGCGAGAGCGGCTCTCCCTTATGGAAAGCGAGGCGGTCCGTTGCGGTGGCATAGTTTCCGAACTGCTGACGTTCACCAGAGAAGACAAAAAAATGGTGGACGACGATCTGGCCAAAATCATAACGCGCTCCGCATCCATCGTGGATCTCAGGGCAAAAGAGCAACATGTTCAGATCCGCCTGGAGTTGGAGGATGATCTGCCCCTCATCTACTGCGATCCGAGCAAGATCCAGCAGGTGTTGATGGTGCTGCTGCACAACGCCATCGAAGCAATGCCCGGGGGCGGGGAGGTGCGGATTCGAGCGCGGAAGATGGATGGAGGGCAAATAGAGCTGTGCGTCTCCGACGATGGTATAGGTATCCCCAAGGAGAACCTTCCCCACGTCTTCGAGCCGTTTTATTCGTCAAAAAACCACGGACAGAGCGTCGGAATCGGACTCTTCGTCGCCTACGGAATAATCGAGCAGCATAACGGAACAATCGCTGTGGCGAGCGAAGAAAACCGGGGGACCCAAGTCGTCGTCCGCCTACCCACCGGGAGAGCGCCAAATACACGTATATCGGAGATACCATGAATCCAAAAGTGAAGATTCTAGTTGTGGACGATGAACTCATAATCCGAGAGTCCCTTCGGGGCTGGCTAGAGGAGGAGGGTTACGAGGTGGACACCGCTGAATCGGCGGAAGAGTCCCTGAAGTTACTGGGTGGGGTTTCGTACGATATCGCTTTTTGTGACATCAAGATGCCCGGCATGGACGGTATCGAGCTGCTGAAGCGATTGAAGAAGATGGGGGTGGGAACGGACGTTGTGATGATGACCGCCTACGCTTCCGTAAACAACGCGGTGGAGGCGATGAAGTTGGGCGCGCACGACTACCTGACTAAACCATTCGACCCCGGTCACGTCTCTCTCCTGGTGCGCAAGATCTCTTCCCGTCGTTTCCTCGAGCAGGAGAACCAAGATCTCAGGGGCCGTCTCAGCACAGCTCTCAAGCACGTGCACATAATCGGGCAGAGCCCGGCGATGACGAGAGTAGTGACCCAAGTGGAGGAGGTCGCCGACTCAGACGTCTCCATCCTAATAGAGGGTGAGAGCGGTACCGGAAAAGAAGTGGTAGCACGGGCTATTCACTACGCGAGCGCCAGATGTTTCGAGCCGCTCGTGGTGGTTAGCTGTGGGGCCCTGCCCGAGGGGTTGGTCGAAAGCGAGCTCTTTGGCTACGAACGCGGCGCCTTTACCGGCGCGTTCTACAAAAAGACCGGAAAGTTCGAGGCCGCCAACGGGGGCACTTTGTTCCTCGACGAGATCGGTGAGCTGAACGGCAAGATGCAAGTGGACCTGTTACGGGTGCTTCAGGAGAAGGAGATCGTTCGTATAGGATCAAACAAAATCATCAATGTGGACTTCCGGGTCATCTCAGCCACCAACAGATCCCTCAAGGCGATGTTGGGGGAGAAAAGCTTCAGAAAGGACCTCTACTATCGCCTGAACGTATACAGGATCGAGGTTCCACCCCTCCGTGAAAGGATGCAGGATGTTCCTCTTCTAGCAGAGCACTTCATCTCCCAACTCAGGCGGCGGACCGGCAAACCGTTAGATGGAATCACCGAGAACGCCCTTTCGTTTTTGCAAGAACACAGCTGGCCGGGGAACGTGCGGGAGCTCGAGAACGCCATGGAGCGGTCCTTTGTAACCGCGTCGGACCGGGTGATCGACAAGCGAGATCTGGCCTTCCTCGAAACCGAAATCTCAAGGACCCCGACCCCATCGGCATCCACCCTGGCAAGTGTCGAGAGGGATCACATCGTCAAACTCCTCGGGGAGAATGAACACAACGTGACACAGGTCGCCAAGATTTTGGATGTGGATCGGACCACGGTCTACAACAAGATGAAGAAGTATGGAATCACAAAAGGCTGAGCGGATCCGCTTGGCCCCCATTGGTTACCGGGCTGCGGAAGTGCATTCATGGGCCACCTCCACTTTGGAGGTGATTTTCAAACGCACCGTTTACGTGGAGCCGGATCCCATAGAGATTGATGAGTTCTACGACCCGGTGCGGGATCAGTACCACTCCACTGGTATCCTGAAGAATTTCATCCTCAACAGTCGAGAGCCGGTGGACCGGGTGTGCTTCCTGGCCAGGGTGGATCTCTACATCCCGATTCTAACTTTCGTGTTTGGTGAGGCTCATCTCGGTGGACACCACTGCATAGTCTCCGAGCACAGGCTCAGGGAAGACTTTTACCTACGACCGTTCAACGAATCCCTCGAAACGATTCGGCTACTAAAAGAGATGGTCCACGAGCTCGGTCACAGCTACGGACTCACCCACTGCATCAACGACCTATGTGTCATGCACAACTCCTACAACATCGCCGACACAGATCGAAAATCCCATTTTCCCTGCAGCATCTGTTTCGAAGCGCTCGACCGGATATCGAGGTTATGATCATTCCCTGCCCGGCGCTCCTTCGGTCTGAAAGTTGAAGAATCGGCTTTTTCCAAGGCGGCTCGACCGGTTCAGGGCGCCGCAGCGGGGGTAACCGTATCCACCGCGAGGATCTTGTGACATGCGAAGTAACTAATAGATAATGTGATCAATTGACCTGCGATTTTGAAGCGGCGCGATGAGCGAGGATCCCCGCTTTCATAGCACCAGAGAAACCGCCGCCGGGTGCAGCGAAAACGCTCGCTAACCAGAGTCCGGGAACAGTGGTGCGGGCCTTTGGACGATGACGCCCGGCCGAGGTTGGCTGCTGAGCGAAGCCGTAGGGGGTTCCACCGGGAGTGCCCAAATAGTGCTGCATGGTTCGTGCGGTGGCCATCTCTTTGAAGACCACGTGTGAGGCAAATCCTGGTAATCGCCTGTCGAGGTCGTTGAGAATCGCATCCAACCAAGCGGCCTTTTTTGCCCGGTATGACACTTCGTCCAGGTTTTCCCAGTTGCTCAACTGGTCGATACCGCACGCGACAACGAGGGCGCGGCCATCTTCGGACGAAAGTCCGGAATCGATGCTACTGTAATTAACTGCGACGTATCCTGGTATCCGGCCATTCGGTTTATCGCTCATGAGCTCTTTGAATTGCGGGAACTCTTGCATAGTGTTCAGCCAGTCGGGCATGAAAAAGGTGGAGTAGTGCTTGAGCCCAAGCGACCCCGGCGATTTATTCAAACCGAGATAGATCGACCAGAGTGACGGTGCCAGGGGACGATCTGAATACGGCTGCATGAACTTGCTGCGCAAGTCGTCGGGTAGCATGCGAGCCAATGCATGAGGTGCAGCGTTGCCGAAGATGATGGGCGCTCGCGCCTCGATGGCGTCAGTGCTGTGCCGCGCATCGGTGTGAACTATTCCGACGGCCCTATTGTTCTCGAGGATGACTCGATCGACCCGACGTCCGGTGAGCGTTGTACCGCCGCTGTTTGTGATGACCTTCGCTAGAGCGTCGCTCAGGCGTTGAGATCCCCCTTTTATATAATGACTGCCGCCGATGTGGTACGAGGCTTGTGCAGCGGCAAAATAGAGGAGTGAGAAGTTATTCAGATTATCCGAGTAGTAGCCTAAGTTAGGTACGAGCGCGATCTTTACGCGTTCATCATTGCCGAAAAGACGCGTTAGCAAATCGTCCACAGTGGTGCGATCGTGTCGAAGAAGGGGCCATACGCGGAATAGCAATGCCGGGCCAGTCAGTACGCGATACGCCAAAGAGTTCCTACAGTAATTTTCATACACGCCTATTTGACGGCGTATCGAAGAGATAAAGGTGAAGTACTTTTCAAGCCCCTGTCTGTGTTCGGGAAAACGCTTGCAGGTCGCTGCGAGCGCCGCCTCGATGCCATCGGGCATCACGAATTCTTCGTCCCCCAGCAGTTGGTGTCTCACCGCAAAGAACGAGTCGATTTTGACGAACTCCAACTGCTTGAGAATGCCGAGATGTTCGAATAACGTCCGCTTTGAGTCCTCCGGATCGAAACCGTCAATTTCGTGAAGCCCCGCTTCGATCGTCATACCAGGTCGCTTGAATACAGTTGCCGCCCCGCCCAGGACTGTGTGTTTCTCTACGACGAGGACGCGGAGTCCATCCCTTGCGCATAGAGCCCCCGCGGATAATCCACCCAGGCCTGAGCCTATAGCGATCACATCATATTTTTCAGTCAAAAAAACCTGCGACTTCCCTGAAACCCCGGATTTTTTACCCTCTTAAGCTGAAAATATTAGTGCACTAATTTGAGGGTAGGATCAAGGTCCTCATCCTCGGCTGACGCATCCCCTCAAGAAAGCGCATGACAGAACCCCTCATCTTTCGGGCTTTGTACAGGACCACGGTGTATGGACCTCTCTCTTTACCTGTGAGCCTGGCGTCTTTGAAGACGCGGATTCGGCCGTTGCGGGGAACGGCGTTTTGGGCTTTACCCTGGTAGCCGTCGGTGTGGATTTTGTAGTCCTTTCGAAACCGCACAATGAAGTCGAAACCGGATATTCCGATGAGGTGGTCGAAGAGCTTGGTGTCGCCGAAACCGCAGTCGGCCATCAGAGTGACGTGCACCCCCGGGGGGCATCCCTGTCGGCCACGTGGCCGATGGAGCCAATCGAAACGACTTCAAACTGTTTGAGCAGACGATTTCGTTCTCGCGGCGAAGAGGCGAAAGCGATCAAGAGTGAAGCCGAATTTCGTGCTCGACGATGGGTCGTGGAAAGGACACACGTTTGGATGAACCGATTCCGGAGGATATTGGTGAGATGGGAGAAACGAGCCGACACTTACATTGCGATGTTGCATCTGGCTTGCGACATCGTCACATGGCGCGCAACCGGCCTGTTGGGATAGGCTCTAAGCCAAAGATATTCAATTAGATATCAGAAATGCGGGAAATAGGACAACCAATCTTCTTATTTTGAGGATAAAAAACTCGGATATTTTTGAAGACGTTCTTTGTTTTTTTGGACCCCTAACCATGGTATTGGGATATGTCGATTTGTTCTTCGGAAGGAAAAATATGGCAACAGCAAATTTAAATACACACATTGCACTTCGCGGTCTTTCACTTCCCATTAATGGGGAACCCGAGCAGAAGGTAGACTCCGGACCCAAAGTGTCCAGGGTCGCCATCCTAGCCGACGACTACATCGGCATGCGACCAAGCATGCGGGTGCAGGTCGGTGACCAGGTCAAACTAGGCCAGGTTCTGTTCGAGGATCGCAAGACCCCCGGGGTTCTCTACACGTCCCCCGGCGCCGGCACGGTGAGCGCGATTAATCGTGGAGAGCGACGCGCATTGCGTTCGGTGGTCATTGATTTGGACGAGGGCGATACCCCCGATGAGACCGCCTACGAGTCTTACGGCGGCAAAGAACCCGCCAGTCTATCTTCGGATGAAGTTCGGGCCGCTCTAATCGAATGCGGACTCTGGACGAGCCTTAGGGCCAGGCCTTTTAGTAAGGTCCCTCCCGTGGATAGCTCGCCTCGTTCCATTTTTGTCACGGCCATGGACTCCAACCCGCTTGCCCCCGATGCCGACGTGGTACTCAAAGGCAACGAGGCTGACTTTGAGAGCGGACTCTCGGTGCTGGCGAAATTGCCGGACGGCGGGAAAGTCTACCTGTGCAAGAAGGTGGGTTCATCTCTAGGCGCTGGCGGCGCCGGCAGTGCTGGCGGCGTGGAAGTCCATGAGTTCGACGGACCACACCCTTCCGGTACCGCAGGTTTTCACATCCACACGATCGAACCGGCAGACCGGGAGCGAGTGATGTGGCACGTGGGCTACCAGGACGTTGTCGCCATCGGTCATTTCTTCAGGACCGGCAAGCTCCTTACCGACAGGGTTGTCGCACTTTCGGGACCAAGGACTACCAAGCCCAGGCTCCTCAAGACACGCCTCGGAGCTTCTGTAGACACGCTGGTTTCAGGTGAGACCCAGGGTGAGAACAACCGAGTGGTTTCGGGGTCTGTCTTTAATGGTCGAAAGGCCGAGGGCGAGTCCGAAGGGTACTTAGGTCGGTATCACAACCAAGTAACCGTTCTCAAAGAAGGCAATGTACGGCGCTTCTTGGGTTGGTTGGCGCCAGGATTCGACAAGTTCTCATTACTCGCACTATTCGCCTCCAAGCTCGCACCGGGCAAGAAGTTCGATTTCGATACGGACCTCAACGGCGGCATGCGAGGCATCGTCCCTATGGGGTCATACGAAAAGGTCATGCCCTTCGACTTGATGCCCACGTTCCTGCTCAAATCAATAGTAGCGAATGATATGGAAAAGGCCGAGGAGCTCGGAGTGCTCGAGCTCGATGAGGAGGACGTGGCCCTTTGCACATTCGCCTGTCCGTCCAAAAACGAATACGGCACCGCGCTTCGCGAAATGCTGACGCGAATAGAGAAGGAAGGCTAATGAGTTTTCTTCGCAATCTTCTCGATAATATGGAAAAGAAGTGGTTCGCCAAGGGAGCCAAGTTCGAGCGGTTTTACCCGCTGTTCGAGGCCGCGGACTCACTGCTTTACACCCCCGGCAAGGTGACCAAGTCCCCCGCGTTAGTGAGGGACGGGGCCGACCTCAAACGGGTGATGATCACCGTGGTCATTGCCCTTGTCCCAGCCATACTGATGGCACTCTACAATACGGGACTTCAGGCTAACCTGGCCATTGCCGGTGGAGCAGGGGTTCCGGAGGGATGGCGCACAGCCTTGGTGACAGGGATGGGATTCGATTTCTCTCCCGATAGCATCATCGGGTGTGCAATTCACGGGCTCGTGTACTACTTGCCGGTTTTCATCGTTACCTTTGCGGTGGGCCTTGGCATCGAAGTGCTCTTTTGCATCATAAGGAAAGAGAAGGTCAACGAAGGCTTCTTTGTCACCGGCTTCCTCTTCCCGATGATCGTGCCACCTACCATTCCACTTTGGCAGGTGGCTGTGGCAATCGCATTCGGCGTAGTCATCGGCAAAGAGGTGTTCGGCGGAACCGGGTTCAACATTTTCAACCCGGCGCTAACAGCTCGCGCATTTCTCTTCTTCGGTTATCCCGCCCAGATCTCGGGTAACGAAGTCTGGGTTGCGGCTGACGGTTACACCAAGGCCACGCCCCTGGCAGACGCTTTCGAGGGCGGCATGGGAAGTTTGACGGCAAACGGAGACACGTGGTGGGACGCGTTTATCGGAACAATCCCCGGTTGCATGGGTGAGACGTCCGCGCTGGCGTGTTTAATCGGGGCGGTGATTCTCATTATTACCGGAGTGGCTTCCTGGCGAATTATATTCTCGGTTACGGCCGGAACTGTCCTCACAGCTTTGTTGTTCAATGCCATCGGTTCCGAGACCAACTTGGTAGCGGCCATGCCATTCAAGTGGCATCTGGTTCTCGGTGGCTGGGCGTTCGGCACCGTGTTCATGGCAACCGACCCGGTGACTGCGGCTCAGTCGAACATAGGCCGTTACATCTACGGTTTCCTAATCGGCTTCTTCGTGGTGGTCGTAAGGTGTGTGAACCCGGCGTATCCCGAAGGTATGATGATGTGCATTCTGCTCATGAACATGTTCGCGCCGCTCATCGACTACTTTGTGGTCCAGGCGCACATCAAGAGGAGGAAAGCCCGCTATGCCTAAGAATTTTACCACCGGCTACAACATCATGTTCGCGGCGGGGGTTTGCGTATTCTGGTCGATCCTTGTTTCCGCCTCCGCAGTATCCTTGAGGGACCGTCAGGACGAGAACCGGCAGTTCGACAAGCAACGGAACGTTCTCTACGCCACCGGCTTGGCCTCTCCCGATTCCGAAACTTCCCGATCAGACATGATCAAAAAGTACGAAGAGAAAATCCGCGGCTACGTCATTGATCGAAAGACCGGAGAGGTCCAAAAAGACATCGAAGCCGCGACGTTTGACCAGAGGGTGGCCTCAGTCGACGCAAAACAAAGCACAGTAGCACCGAAAAATGTTGCCAAGCTTCCTCGCCTTCCAAACAACGTTCTGGTTTACCACGTTGTGGATGGGGAAAAAGTAGAGGGCATCGTGCTTCCCATCGTGGGCAAGGGACTTTGGTCCACGATATACGGATATTTGGCTCTTGATGCTGACACTACGACCATTCGCGGTGTTTCGTTCTACGAGCACGGCGAGACTCCCGGATTGGGCGCCGAGATTGTGAACCCCAAGTGGACAGCTTCCTGGAAGGGTCGCATGGTCCTGGATGACGCGTTCGAGCCGGCCTTTGATGTCAAGAAAGGCGGCGCCGGTTCCGTTGAGGACGACCCTTACAACGTGGACTCAATTACTGGAGCGACCCTCACCAGCGTCGGCGTGGCCCATATGGTCCAGTTCTGGCTCGGAGAGGAGGGCTACGGTCCCTATCTCGAGAAGTTCAGGAAAGGGGGTGAGTAGTCATGGCAAAATATAAAGAAGCATTACTTGCCCCGTTCTTCAAAGAAAACCCCATATCCGCCCAGGTGCTCGGCATCTGCTCGGCCCTGGCCGTGACCACAAAGATGGTTCCGTCCACGGTGATGTGCGTGGCGCTCATCGCGGTTACGGCGCTGTCAAGCGTATCTGTGAGTCTCGTTAGGAACCTGATTCCACCTAACATTCGAATCATCGTTCAACTCACAATCATCGCCTCCTTGGTGATCATCGCGGACCAATTTATCAAAGCGTATGCCTTTGACGTTAGCAAGCAGCTGTCGGTTTACGTCGGTCTCATCATCACCAACTGCATCGTCATGGGAAGGGCCGAAGCTTTCGCCATGAAGGAGAAGCCCTGGGCCAGCTTCCTGGACGGAATCGGCAACGGCATCGGGTACAGCCTCTTCTTAATTGGCGTTGCCTTCTTTAGAGAACTCTTGGGGTTCGGCAAGCTTTATAACGCTGAGATCTTCAAGACCGTCAGTGACGGGGGTTGGTACACGCCCAACGGACTGATGGTACTTGCGCCGAGCGCGTTCTTTCTAATCGGGTTATTCATCTGGGCTCTTAGAACCTGGAAGCCGGATCAAGTGGAGGAGAACTAAAATGGAATTAGTCAACCTCGCACTCAGATCTATCTTCATGGACAACATGGCGCTTGCCCTGTTCCTCGGGATGTGCTCGTTTTTGGCCGTCTCGAAAAAGGTGAGTACCTCGCTTGGCCTCGGCATCGCGGTGACGTTTGTGCTTGTGGTTACGGCGCCCATGAACTGTCTCATATACAACAACCTGCTCAAACGGGGCGCCCTCGAGTGGCTCCATCCGTCGTTGGCGACAATGGACCTCTCGTTCCTCGCGTTCTTGACGTTTATCGGAACCATCGCCGCCATGGTGCAAATCGTGGAGATGGTGATTGATCGGTTCGCTCCGACTCTTTACAACGCACTCGGTGTGTTTTTGCCGCTCATCGCGGTCAACTGCGTCATCTTGGGTGCATCCCTGTTCATGATGGAGCGGAGTTACACGGTCACGCAGAGCTTTGTTTTCTCGCTTGGTTCAGGAATTGGCTGGCTGCTGGCCATTACCGGACTCGCGGCGATTAGAGAGAGGCTCGCGTACAACAACATCCCGGCCGGCATGCGGGGGCTTGGGATAACATTTATAATTACCGGGCTGATGGCGGTTGCTTTCATGACCTTTCAGGGCATTCAGCTTTAGGGGTACGATATGCTGCAGACGATTCTCCTAGGTATGGCCATGTTCTCGACTGTGATTCTTTTTCTGGTTGTCTTCTTGATGATGGCCAGGAGCAAGCTTGTCGCGACAGGGAACGTCAAGGTCAACATCAACGACGATCCGGAAAACTCCTTTGAAGGCGCCGCCGGCTCCACCTTGCTGGGGACTTTATCGGCCGAGAAGATCTTCATCCCCTCCGCCTGTGGCGGCAAGGGGACATGCGGTGTTTGCGAGCTCCAAGTCTTCGACGGCGGTGGAGCGATTCTCCCCACCGAGACCAGTCACATCTCGAGGGGCAAGGCCCGCGAAGGTTGGCGACTTGCCTGCCAGGTGAAGGTAAAGCAAGACATCAAAATCGGGATTCCGCCGGAAATCTTCAACGTACGCAAGTGGCAGTGCAAGGTGGTTTCAAATATTAACGTTGCCACCTTCATCAAAGAGCTCATTCTAAAACTGCCCGAAGGCGAGGAAGTTCCGTTCCGCGCCGGTGGATACATTCAAATAGAGTGTCCGCCCCACGTGGCGAACTACAAAGACTTCGACATCGAAAAAGAGTATCGGGGCGACTGGGACCAATTCAACATGTGGCAGTACGTCTCCAAGGTCGACGAGGACGTGAGCCGAGCATACTCCATGGCGAGCTACCCGTTGGAAAAAGACATCATCATGCTCAACGTTCGCATCGCGAGCCCGCCCCCCAGGCAGCCCAATGTTCCGCCGGGCAAGATGTCGTCGTATATTTTCAATCTCAAGCCAGGCGACGAGTGCACTATCTCCGGTCCCTTCGGCGAGTTCTTTGCCCGCGAGACCGAAGCCGAGATGTGTTTCATCGGTGGCGGCGCGGGTATGGCACCCATGAGGTCCCATATCTACGATCAGTTCCACCGCATCAAAACCGGGCGCAAGGCTACATTCTGGTACGGTGCAAGGAGCCTTCGGGAAGCTTTCTACGTTGAGGAGTTCGACAAAATCCAGGAAGATAACCCCAACTTCAAGTGGCACTTGGCCTTGTCTGAGCCGCAGCCCGAGGACAACTGGGACGGCAAGACTGGTTTTATCCACCAAGTTCTCTTGGACGAGTACTTGAGCAAACATCAGGCTCCCGAAGATGTTGAGTACTACATGTGCGGGCCACCCTTGATGAACGACGCAGTCATCAAGATGCTCCTCGATCTCGGTGTCGAGAGCGAGAACATCATGCTCGACGACTTCGGCTAGGCCGTGCCCCGCAAATCCAAAGATCCATTTCTCAAACAAAAAAAGTTGGTTCCAAGGCAAGTAATCGGCGCCGGCATTGTTGCTTTAGCCCTTGGACTTGCGTTTTATGGTCGCGGCAAATCAGAAGTTCAGCTGCTCAAGATCAACGGGGAGGCTTTCTCCACATTCTACAAGGTGAAGGTTGTTTCACGGGAATTCCCAGAAGGCACAGTCGAGAAGCTGAAAGAGGTGGTCGATAAAGAAGTCGAATTTGTTGACAAGGAGATGTCCCGTTTTCGCGAGGACTCTGCAATTGCCCGTTTCAATGCGTCAAATAGTACGGAGCCGTTTATTGTTTCGAGTGAGATGGCCATGCTCCTTTCGAGGTCGCGGCAAGTGAGTGAGATGACCGGTGGTGCCTTCGACGTGACCGTGGGACCGCTGGTACGCCTTTGGGGGTTTTACACCAAGAATAGGAGTAGAGTGCAGGAGCCCAGCCCCGAAGAGATTGCAAAGGTGAGGTCCATGGTCGGATATTCCGGTCTCGAAATAGATCTGGGCGGCCCATCGATAAAAAAGAACAGCCCCGAGCTTCATGTAGATCTTTCGGCCATAGCCAAGGGGTTTGCCGTGGATAGAATCGGGTTGGCCTTGGAAGCAGTTGGAGTCAAGAATTACATGGTGGAAATTGGCGGGGAAGTTCGAGCCAAAGGGGTTAACCAGCAGGGTCGCGCCTGGCGAATTGGAATTGAGAAACCGGTTTTTGAAACCAGGGAGCTTTTTCAGATAGTTGAGTTAAAGGACAAATCCATCGCCACTTCCGGGGATTACCGAAACTACTACGAGTTCAGCGGCAAGATGGTTTCCCACACGTTGGATCCAAGAACCGGCAGCCCCCTAAATCATCAACTGGCTTCGGTGTCTGTGGTTCACGACGAGTGTGCCTTGGCAGATGCTCTCGCCACAGCGTTTACTGTACTCGGTCCAAAAGATGGTTATGATCTTGCCGAGGCCAGGGGAATTCCGGTGCTCTTTATGACGCGTCAAAAGGACGGCACGCTCAAGGCGAAGGCAACGTCGGAATTCGATAAGTTCACCGTAAGTCGAGTGAACAACGGACCTCAACAAGGTCTTTGGTCCATGATTACAATACTAATATCCATAGTGATTTTTATTGCGGCGGTTTTTCTCCTGTCGGTGGGTATTATTTTCTCCAAGAGCACTAGACTCAAAAAATCATGCAGCGGTGGGCTTGGACCACAACGGGCAGACGAAAACGGAAACGAGCTTTCCTGTGGCACGTGTTATTGCAAACCTGACAGTGAGGTAGAATAAATACAGAGCCGTGGTTTGTGCCCGGATTTCCCAGAAGGAGTGGCAAAATGAAATGGTTGAGCTTCGACCACCCAGGAGGGGAACGCCCCGGCGTCCTCGTTGGCGACGATCAGGTTCTCGACATCGCCGGCCAATGGCCCCAATGGCCGCGCGGCTGGCGGCAGATCCTGGCCGCCGGCATTGATAAAGAAATCGCGCGTCGGGTGGACGCGGGCAGCTTCGAGAGCCGGCACATCCGGCCGCTCTCTTCGATTCGGCTTGCTCCTCCCGTGCCGGATACCTCGAAGGTAATAGCGCTAGGCCGCAACTACAGCGCCCACGCGGCGGAGCAGAACCGGTCGGCTTCGGAAAAGCCGATGCTCTTTGCCAAAGCGCCAAGCTCGCTGGTGGGGCACGAGGCGACGGTGATCGTTCCGGCCCACGAGAGCAAACCGGATTTCGAAGCCGAGATGGCGCTGGTCATCGGGCGCACGGCGAAGGCGGTCGAGGTCGACGATGCGCTCTCCTATGTTACGGGAGTGACGGCGTTTAACGACGTCAGCGGCCGCGAGGCGCAGTTCAATGATCGCCTCTGGTTCCGCGGCAAGGGATTCGACACCTTCGGGCCGGTGGGTCCCTGGGTCGTGTCCTGCGACGAGATAGGCGACCCCGACGATCTGGGCCTCAAGATGGTTGTCAACGGTGAGATTCGCCAGGAGGCGCGCACTGCCGAAATGGTGGTCTCCAGCGCCGGGATCATTGCCTATGTGTCATACCAAATGACGCTATTCCCGGGCGATATCGTCGTCACCGGGACCCCGGCCGGGGTGGGGGTGTTTCGCGATCCCCCGATCTTCCTGCAGGACGGTGATCGAATGGAGGTGCATCTCGAAGGAGTGGGCATTCTCGCCAATCCCGTACGTCGCGAGGGAGCGTAACCGTATAAGATTCACTTCTTATCCCGCCCAGTGGAACATTTGCACAGTATTGCTAAAAGAAAAAATTGATGGCATGGCCAGTTGGATAAGAAAAAGTTTGAAATTATTGTGCAATTCATAGGCCTTTGAGAATTAGCGACATGTGGAAACATACTACATGGGAACTCTCAATATGAAGGCATAAGGTGGCAAGATCATAACAAGAATGGGATGAAGCAAAACGGGAGAGGGTGCATATTTCCCGTTTCAATAAAGGAAGTGAAGAAAGTGAGGTACGGCAATGGGAAAAAGCTTGGCACGGAAAATCATCGAGCAGCACATTGTGGAAGGAAAATGGGATCCTGGAAAAGAGATCGCCATCCGCATCGATCAGACTTTGACGCAGGATGCGACAGGAACGATGGCGCACTTGCAGTTCGAGGCGATGGGTATCAAACGTGTCAAGAACGAGCTTGCCGTAAGTTATATCGATCACAATACAATTCAGATAGGTTACGAAAACGCCGATGATCAGAAATACCTGCAAGGGGCGGCCGCGAAGTACGGAATCTATCTTTCCCGTTCCGGCAACGGCATTTGCCATCAGGTTCATCTGGAGCGATTCGGCAAGCCGGGCAAGACATTGCTCGGTTCCGACAGTCATACGCCCACGGGCGGCGGCATCGGGATGATAGCCATGGGCGCCGGAGGCCTGGACGTGGCGGTGGCCATGGGCGGCGGCGCTTTCTATCTCACCTGTCCGAATATCGTCAAAATCAACCTGACGGGCCAGTTGCAACCATGGGTTGCGGCAAAGGATGTCGTGCTCACGGTCCTGAAGATGTTCACCACCAAGGGCAATGTGGGAATGTTATTCGAGTACGATGGCCCCGGAGTGGCGACCCTTTCGGTTCCCGAGCGCGCCACTATCACCAACATGGGCGCCGAGTGCGGCGTTACGACCTCGATTTTCCCCAGCGATCAGGAGACGCGCAAATTCTTGAAAGCGCAAAATCGCGACGCCGACTGGACAGAGATCAAGGCCGACGATGACGCCGAATACTCCAAGGTAGTGGACCTGAACCTGAGCGAAGTCGTGCCGCTGGCGGCAGCACCTCACAGTCCGGGCAACATCAAGACGGTAAAAGAGCTTGCCGGCATGCATGTTGATCAAGTTTGTGTGGGAAGCTGCACCAATTCCTCGTATGTCGATCTCACCACCACTGCGCGCATTGTGAAAGACGGGAAAGCACCCCCCGATGTCAGTTTCGTCATCGCTCCCGGCTCGCGCCAGGTTCTTCAGATGCTGGCCAATGAAGGATCGCTTTCCGACCTGCTCGCGGCCGGTGGACGGCTTGCGGAGAACGCCTGCGGCTTCTGTATCGGTAACAGTCAGTCTCCCAAGACAGAGGCGGTGTCGTTGAGGACCTCGAACCGCAACTTCCTTGCCAGATCGGGCACCAAGAGCGCGGATGCTTACCTGGTAAGCTGCGAAACGGCGGCGGCAGCCGTGCTCACCGGAAAGATCACGGACCCGCGCGACCTCGGCATGGAGTATCCAAAGGTGGAGATGCCCGAGCAGTTCCTGGTGGACGACACCATGATCGTTCCCCCGGCGGAGGATTCGAGTAAGGTGGAGATCGTTCGCGGACCCAATATCGGCGACCCGCCGAAGAACGTCCCGTTGCCGGAAGCGATAAAAGCCGAAGTGACGATTAAGGTCGGCGATGAGATCACGACGGATCACATCATTCCCGCCGGCGCGAAAATGAAATATCGTTCCAATGTTCCCAAATACTCCGAGTTTCTTTTCGAGGTTCTCGATCCCGAGTTTTTCAACCGGGCGAAGAAAATCAAGGAGAACGGCGAGTTCAACATCATAGTGGGCGGCTTGAGCTACGGACAAGGTTCTTCCCGCGAGCATGCGGCGCTCTGTCCGATGTACATGGGCGTGAAGGCGATCATAACCAAGTCGTATGAGCGAATTCACATCGCCAACCTGATTAATTTCGGCATCATTCCGTTCAATTTTAACAAACCCGACGATCTCGACGCGATCGACCAGGGTGACAAGCTCGAGATTGAGAAGGTTCGCGATATCGTCGCCGGCGACGGTGTTGCGGTCGTGAAGAACGTCACCAAGGGAACAACATTCACGGTAAGCACCAAACTTTCTGAACGTCAGAAGAAAATCATCCTGGCGGGCGGTATGCTGAATTTCCTCTAAAACACGCCAATATCAGAAGTAAGGTTAACAGAAAAAAGAGTTGGGAAAGAATAGAAAAAGGAGGCGAAAATGGCACAACGGGGAATAAGAGAATTCTACGGCAAGCGGATGCTGGCGAAATACCTGCCGGAATATCTGGGAGGGAACTTCGGATACGAGGGCGACATCGCGCTCGTGAATGAAAATACCAACTGGGACACTCTGGCAAAAGAAAATCCCTGGCTCAAGAACAAGCCCCTCGTGGCAAAGCCGGACCAGCTTTTCGGCAAGCGCGGCAAGCATGGGCTTCTGCTCATCGACAAGAACCTGAGCGAGGTGCGCAAATGGATTGATGAACGGATGAACAAGGAGACAAAGGTCGGCAAGATCACCGATTCGCTCACTCATTTCATTATCGAGCCGATGGTCAAGCACGAGGAAGAGTACTATCTCGCCATCAAATCCACTGTAACCGGCGATATTATTTATTTTTCGACCAAGGGCGGCATGGATATCGAGGAAGTGTGGGACACCGTGGCGGAAATAGATGTTCCGGCCGCCACGGATATCGAAACCATTGATGTAGCCGCGAAGCTTCCGGCGGAGTTGGACGACAAGAAACGGAAGTTGGTGTCCAAGTACATCAAGGGTTTGTACAAATATTATGCCGACTTGCATTTCGCCTACCTTGAGATCAACCCGTTCGCGATGAGTGGAGACAATATTTACCCGCTCGACATGGTCGCGCGCCTCGACGATACAGCGCTCTACGAATGCGTCGAAAAATGGGGCGAGACGGATTTCCCTCCGCCTTTCGGGCGCAAGATGACCAAGGAAGAGGCGTACATCAAGAGTCTCGACGAGAAGACCGGTGCTTCGCTCAAGCTGACCCTGATCAATCCGGAAGGCAGGATCTGGACTCTCGTGGCCGGCGGCGGCGCCAGTGTGATCTATGCGGACACGATCGCCGATCTCGGAAAAGCGGAAGAGATTGCAAACTATGGCGAATACAGCGGCGACCCGAACACGGAGCTGACCTACGAGTACACAAAGACCCTCCTGGACCTGATGACCAGGACAAAGCACCCAAAGGGAAAGGTTCTTCTCATCGGCGGCGGCATCGCCAATTTCACCGACATTGCCAAGACCTTCATCGGCATCATTAAGGCCCTGAACGAATATAAAGCCAAGCTGAAGGAAAACAATGTGAAAATCTATGTGCGACGCGGCGGTCCCAATTACAAAGAGGGATTGAGGCTGATGCGCGATTTGGGCCAAACTCTCGGCGTGCCGATCGAGGTCTATGGGCCTGAAACTCATATGACCAAAATCGTAAGCCTTGGCCTGGAAGAGAATTAGGAGACAAAAATGAAAGACTACACGCTATTCGACAAGAATACCGAAGCTGTAATCTATGGCTATCAGCGAAACGCAATCCAGCGAATGCTGGATTTCGATTACGTCAGCAATAGAGAGAAGCCGAGCGTTACCGCAATCGTCAACCCGACCGCGCTGAAAGGAGGGCTTCACAAAGCCTTTATGGGGGAAAAGGAACTCCTCATTCCAATCTATCCGACAATCGCCGACGTGATGAAGAATCACAAAACAATAGAGACGATGGTCAACTTTGCTTCGTTCCGTTCCGCCTTCCCCACGACGATGGAGGCACTGGACTACGAGCAGCTCCGCGTGATTTCCGTCATCGCGGAAGGCATGCCGGAGCGCTATGCCAAGGAGGTCACCGCCAAGGCGAAAAAGATCGGCGGAAAGATCCTCATCGGTCCCGCCACGGTCGGTGGAATAGTGGCCGGCGCCTTCAAGATCGGCAACACCGGCGGCATGCTGGACAATATCGTCGAGTCCAAGCTGCACCGCAGCGGCTCGGTCGGATTCGTCTCCAAGTCGGGCGGTCTCTCCAACGAGGCCAACAATATCATCGGCCGCAACACCGACGGACTGTACGAAGGCGTTGCGATCGGCGGCGACCGTTATCCCTTCAGCACTCTGACCGATCATCTGTTTCGCTACGAGGCGAATCCCGAAATCAAGATGATAGTCGCGCTCGGAGAAGTGGGAGGTGAGGACGAGTACAAAATCGTCAGCGCTCTCAAGGAAGGAAAAATTACCAAGCCGCTGGTAATGTGGAATATCGGCACTTGCGCGGGTATCTTCAAGACGGAAGTTCAGTTCGGACACGCCGGCGCGAGGGCGGACAAGGCTACCGAGACAGCCACCGCCAAGAACGAAGCCCTGCGCGAAGCAGGCGCAATCGTTCCCGATTCGTTCGAGAACTACGATGTGGTAATCAAGGAAACGTTCGACAAGCTGGTGGCCGAGGGAAAACACAAACCAATACCGTTGACAGATGCGCCCGCAATGCCGATGGACTACGCCAAGGCATTGAAAGACAAAGTTATTCGCAGGCCGAGGAACTTCGTCGCCACAATTTCGGACGACAGCGGCGACGAGCTGGCCTACGGCGGTCCCTACGGTTCCGAGCGTTCGATGACCATTTCGGATGTGTTCAAGAATAAGATTGGTATTGGAGGCGTCATCAGCCTGTTGTGGTTCAAGAAGTTGCTTCCGCCATGGGCGACCGAATTCCTCGAGATGGCGGTGATGATTACCGCCGATCACGGCGCTGCGGTGTCCGGTGCGCACAACGCCATTGTCACCGCCCGCGCGGGCAAGGATCTCATTTCATGCGTTGTCAGCGGCATGCTGACCATCGGCCCGCGGTTCGGCGGCGCCGTGCACGGCGCGGCAAAGTACTTTTCCGGGGCATCGGATGACAAGAAGTCGCCCTTGCAGTTCGTCACCGAAATGAAAAATGCCGGTGTCAACATCCCGGGCATCGGACACCTCGTCAAGAGCGTCCAGAATCCGGACCAGCGCGTCACACTCATGAAAGAGTACGCCAAGAAGAACTTTCCCAGTACCGTTGTACTCGATTACGCCCTTGAGGTAGAGAAAATAACGACCTCCAAGCGCAATAACCTGATTCTGAACGTCGATGGTTGCATCGGCATTCTGTTCACGGACATGATGCGATCGTCCGGTGCGTTCACCGCTCAGGAGATGCAAGAGGTACTGGATCTCGAGGGGTTGAACAGCCTGTTTATTCTCGGACGTACAATCGGGATGATGGGGCACGTTTTCGACCAGAAGCGTCTGAAGCAGCCGCTCTACCGTCATCCGATGGACGACATCCTCTATTACTAGAAGTGGATGGGCCCGCGGTCAATTCGATTATCGCGGAACTCTCCTGATAATAGCTACGTCCCGTACTAACCCCAAAGTCTTGCTCAGACGAAACGCACAAAGTGAAAACATTCTCCGATCTCAATCTCATAGAAGAACTTCAAAAAGCCGTGTCCCAAGAGGGCTACGACGTACCGACACCCATCCAGGAACAGGCAATTCCCCATCTTCTTGGAGGCAGGGATCTCCTTGGTTGCGCGCAAACGGGCACCGGAAAAACCGCCGCCTTTGCCCTGCCCATCCTTCAGAACCTCGTTGAAACGGGCGGACGCAAGGGTCGAATCAGGGTCCTGGTGCTCACGCCCACCCGGGAGCTGGCCGCCCAGATCAAGGATAGCTTCCTTATTTACGGTCGCCACCTGGACATCCTCACGACGGTCATCTTCGGCGGCGTCAAGCAACTGCAGCAGGAGAAGGAGCTCAAGAAGCGCCCGGATATTCTGGTGGCCACGCCCGGCCGTCTCCTGGACCTCATTGGTCAGGGCTACGTGACTCTCGATCATCTCGAGGTGTTCGTATTGGACGAGGCCGACAGGATGCTGGACATGGGCTTCATCCACGATGTGCGTCGCGTCATCACCTCCCTGCCAAAGCAAAGACAATCGCTCTTCTTCTCGGCTACCATGCCCCCGGAGGTCGTGAAGCTGGCCTCCTCCATGCTTGTAAAACCAGTTCGCGTGGAGGTGACGCCTTCGGCCACACCCGTGGAGCGGATCCGGCAGTCCATCTACTTTGTGGACCAGAAGGACAAGCGCAAATTGCTTCAATGGTTGCTCGACGACGGCGAAGTGTCACGAGCGCTGGTATTCACGCGCACCAAGCACGGGGCGAGTCGCGTCGCGCAGTTTTTGAAACGGGCGGGCGTCAACGTGAGCGCGATTCATGGCGACAAGGCGCAGAACGCTCGCACCAGGGCCCTCGAAGGATTCAGGTCCGGCGACGTGCGCGTGCTGGTGGCCACGGATATCGCGGCGCGGGGCATCGACGTGGAGAGCATATCCCACGTCTTCAACTTTGATCTTCCGAACGTGCCGGAGACCTACGTGCATCGGATCGGGCGCACCGCCAGGGCGGGGGCGGACGGCATGGCGTTCTCGTTCTGCTCGGGGACGGAGCTGACGGAGTTGAGGGACATCGAAAAGATGCTCGGCTTCAAGATTACGCGCACCAGGGACCACAAGTACCACTCGCCGGACGCGGAGAAAGGCCTGGTCGACAGCGTGCCTGCCGCCGAGGTGAAGAAACAGCGCGAGCAGGAGCGACAAGAGCGTATCCGAGTGTACAAGGCGTACAAGAAGTCCAGACGCTAGGAGGTCCAATGAGACTGGTTATATCCACCGCGCCCGCGCAAGAGGCGCCGAAGCTCGCCCGCAAGCTGGTTGAGGAGAGCCTCGTGGCGTGCGTCAACATCATCCCCGGGGTTCGTAGCATCTACAAGTGGGAGGGAAAGATTTGTGACGACGGGGAGTCGGTGATGCTCCTCAAGACCACCGAGGGAGCGGTCCGCGCGCTTGCGGAACGCCTGAAGGAGATCCACTCCTACGACGTGCCTGAGATCATTGTGATCGACATTCGCGGCGACGAGGGCAACTTCGACTATCACGCCTGGCTGAGGGAGTGCGTCGAAGGTTGATCACCCGGTGATCATTTCCGAAGCTCCTGTGCTGTGGCGCGATTTTTACGCTAATGTCTGGTTGCGCTTCGGGCGTGCCGGATGCAGGGCAAGCCAGGCCGCAGGTCACCGTGCAACAGCCCGCCGGCAAGCAGCCCGAATCCGCGCCCGAGTCCAAGCACATTTACGAAAAAATGGGCCAACCCCACGACACGGTGTTCGTCGATCCAGGACCTACGGTGGTCATGGAAATGCTCATCGACGCCAGTGCCAGGATCGATGCCGTCGATGAGGGTGGGAACACCAACCCGCGCAAATTCATGTGCGGGAACCAGCCTCATCACTTCGCCCACGGTGGGAAGGGGAAAGAGATCTTCTCCTCATCATCCGGTTTTCGGTCCCTGATTCTGAATATCAAGAGAAAGCTATCTCCCCTTATTGAAGAGGCCTCATGATGCACCAGGTCTCCATCAGGTTCCGTATAAGCGCTTCCCGGCAAACGGGTTCCCGGCCTCGCTATTACTTTCTTGGAGCCGAGGTTGAAGATACAACCCGAACTTAACGCTGCCATAACGAGTGCTAACATCGCAATGACCAGATAATGAATCATTTTTCCGGGCGGTTTCATCTGGTAAACGTGCGCACTATTTCTTCATGTTCAACCAAGAATCGGTGATCGATTTGTTTTTGACGTTTCATTCAAACAGGTGTTCAAGCAGGTGCCAGATTCATTTGATCGTGCGGACGAGGCCAGCCTCACATTTGAAAGCCCTCACCACACTTTCTATGAATGTTCAAATATAGCTATGATATGCTTATGCAGTCCCTGTGCGGCAGGGGTATTTCTGATGAATGGACAACGACGTGCGAATTGATATTGGCATTCTTCTTGTTATCGGTTGGTTGCTGCCTGGTGGTTGCACCGAAGACCTAGTCAAGGTGGCTGGTGCCGATGACGACGACTCGGGATCGGATTCGGATTCGGACAGCGACTCGGATTCGGACTCGGATTCGGACTCGGACTCGGATTCGGACGATCCGCTCTGCGGCGATACCGGACAACCCTGCTGTGCCACCGGATCTTCCCAGTCAGAACCCTGCGACGACTGGTACTCCACCTGTCTCTACGGTTTCCCCACATCGTCGGACGCTTTTTGCTGGGCCAGCTGTACGCCGTCGCCGTGTACCACGCTGGAGGGTGAGACAACAGGTACGTGCAAGTTGGCGGGATCGTCCACATTCTCAATCGGCGTTTGCGAGGGCACCGTCGCTGAACAATGCACCACCAGCCTTCAGTGCCAGCAGTACTTCTCAAACCCCAACGCCGAATGCATTTCCGGCGTGACCACAGTCCCCGTTTGCCTCAACACCGGCTGCGATTACCAGGGAACATGCGGGGCAAACCACTATTGTTCCGTCTCGGACGGCAATCTCTGCCTTTCTCTGACCATGTTCTAGGCTGGAGGGGCAAGTTTGTGTTGTGTATGTAAGCTCTAACCCGAATCAGTCCCGGGCATTCGGCTCAGCCGTTTTCCGATCAGGGGAATGGTGTTTTTCTCGTGAAATACCGCTATTCTCTCCAACTCCTCCTGTATCTCATTTCTCTGGTCTCCCGATGTCAGATACGCCATGTCCACGATGTCGGCTTGGGCCACACCTTTGCCCCCCATGAAGGAGCCCCCGAGTACGAGCAAATAGTCGGGCAGGGCGTCGATACGGTTGGCCGCGGCCCACATCCGGCACCACGCCCGGGTCGTCGCCGTCAAGTTGTATCCGCCGCCGCCCAGAAGGAGCATTTGGTTGCTGTATTCCCTTATGCGTTTGATCGCGTCCGTCATTCCGTTGTTGGTGAGGCTCAGATGCGACAGGGGATCGGACCTGTGGGTGTCGGCCCCGATCACGGCGACCACCACGGAAGGAGCGAACCGCTCGACGGCCGGCGTGACCACGCGATCGAATATCATACCGAACAAGTCGTCGTCGGTTCCCTCGGGGAGCGGGATGTTCATGGTGAATCCCTTGCCGATATCCTCGCCTGTCTCGGTCTCGAAGCCGCCCCAGGGGTAGAGTGTCTTGCCGCTCTCGTGCAGGGAAATCGAGAGGACACGGTCGTCTCCGTAGTAGGCGTCCTGGACCCCGTTGCCGTGGTGCGCGTCGATGTCGATATAGGCGACCCTGAACCCGCGGGCGAGCAGCATATCGATGGCCGCGATGGCGTCGTTGAAATAGCAGAAACCCTCCGCGGCGGACCGGCTCGAGTGATGGAATCCGCCCAGGGGATTGAACACGACGTTGGCGTTCTCCTCGATGATCAGGTTCACGCCGGTAATGGTGGCCGACGCGTACAAAAGAACGAAGTCGAAAAGCCCGGGGAAGATGGGACACTCCTGCCCACCCAGGTGAAACTGTAGGAACTCCTCTCGCCACTCACCCGAATTGGCGGCCCTCAAGGCCTCGATGAACTTGGGATCGTGCGATTCGATGAGCCGTTCTTTACTCACCATCCTCGGTTCCTCGACCCGTATCCACGGCTCGTTGAGGTACCCTTTTTCGTCCATGCACCGCAGCGAGCTCGTGGCGCGCCCTGGATCGAACGGATGATCCTCGCCGAACGAGAAGTCGCCGAAGCGCCCGGAGTAGACCACGATGCTGTCCTTGGGCTTGGCAACGTCCTCTTCGGGAAACCGAAGCGAGAAGGTGCAGCTTCCGGATTCGAAGCTCTTCATCGCCGTGGGCCAGGCCTTGTTCAGGAGGGCGATCGTCCCCTCATTGCGTTGAATGACCTCGGCGTATATCCCGCTCAACCCTCTGGAGTAGGCGATCTTTTTGAGATAGTTGCCCAAAAACGTCCCTATGCCTCGTCCCTGGTATTTTTCGTTAACCACCAGATCGAACTCGCCCATGTTGTTGGTCGGGTTGTTCATGTACCGGCCCTCGGCGATGATCTCGGCGTTCCGCCGATCGCCGACCAGTCCCACGATGGCGACGTCCTGGCTGTAGTCGACCGCCGCTATTCTCTGGGCCGTTTCATTGGACAGGGATTTGATGGTGCCGTGGTACCGCATCCGCCTCATCTCCGGAGTGAGGGAGTAGAACATGCGTTGGATACTGCGGGCATCGCTCGGCTTCATGGGTCGAAAGAACACCTCCAGATCGTCTTTGAACGTGTGGGTGAACTCGTATTGACTGGGATACACACAACCTTTTTCCGGGGGCATGATCTGTTTGCGGCTCACGTACCCGGCTTCGATGGCTTCCTTGAGAAGTTGCTCTCTGAACTTGGGATGCGCTATGGAGATGAGCGCCACGGCCCTCTCCCTGGAAGAAAGACCGTACAGATTGGCTATACCGTACTCGGTCACGACGAAATCGATCGTGGTCCGGCTGAAGATCACACCGTCTTTTCGGCTGGTGGTTACGATACGCGAATGAACCCCGTCCGGGGTTGTGGACGGCAGGGCCCTGATGGTGAATCCGTTCTTGGAGGCCCTTGCGCCGTTGATAAAATCCTTGCCCGCGGCGAGGCCGCTTGCCCCGAAGTCTCCTTCGCTGAACACCTTGGCCGAGCCGGAAAGAGATATTTCGGAAATGGTGTGGATCGACACCATGTTGTCGTTCTGACTAATTACAAATGGATCGTTGACATGATCTATGGGAAGAATCTCGATGTCTGGATTCTTGTTCACCGCGTCATACAGCTCCCTGGAGCCGACGACCATGGTCGCCACGGTCTTGCCCTTGTTGATGTTCTTCTCCCTGTTCGTGACGGCTCCCGACCTGATCAGTCGCCATATGTCGTCCGTGAGAAAGTCCGTGTGGATTCCCAGGTTCCTCTTCGCGTCCAGATACCGCATGGAGGCGGCGCTTATGGGACCACGGTCGAAGTGGAGGGTCATCCCGTCCGATATCAGGCTTGCGATGTGCCGTCCGATGGTCAATGAAACAGGATCGACCTTGAGAGCGGGAACCTCGATAAGGGGGACATTGCCTTCCACGAGGTAGTCTATCTTTTCCACCGGGATGAGAGAGTCGCCGAAAGTCACGGGCATGTTCTCGTTTACCTGAGCGATGACCAGCGCGGAGTTTTCCACCGCGGCCCTGGTGGCGTCCACGGAAATACCCAGGCTGCACAGGCCCAAGGAATCCGGCGGTGACACCTGAATCAAGGCCGCGTCCACGCGAATGATCCCCCGCTTCATGGCCGATGGGAGTTCGCTGATGTTCATGGGCGTGTAGTCCGCCGGGCTCTCGGCCGATGAACTTGCCGCGCTATGACCGAGATAGAAGGTGTTGTATCGGAAGTGGTCGAGCATTTCGGGGCTGGCCAGTTTGAAATCATGCTGAGTCGCGGTCAGGTGGATGACCTCCACGTCGCGGAAGCTCTTGGCCATTTCGACCAGGGCATTTGTGAGCAGGTAAGGTTCTCCGGCGCCGGAACCCAGGAAGATCGTCTGACCGTCGCGGATATGGGAGAGCGCCTTCTTTGCGGAGACGAGCTTGTCGCTAAAGTCGTTTTGCCATGAATTCCCGTTCAAATCACCCTCGCCCATGGAAAGATAAAAGCATTTTTCTACTGCACGGACAAGATTGTGAATTTATCCTAGATGGAAACTGGATAATTCAGAATCGCCATCGATAGGCTGGGAGGCCAGGCTAGCCGAAGATCGTCGTGAGAACGCTCGCGGTATGAGGGGATCCACCGGTCAACGCGCACCCGCATCCGTCGTCGGGGCTTGAGACGCCGGGGCCGGCGTCAGCGGATATCCCACCGTCAGCGTCTGTGTCCGTGTCAGTGTCCGTATCAGTATCGGTATCCTCTTCGTGGGGAACGTCCGCCAGACCGTAGCCGACGAAATCGTTCATGGTGTCGTCCACCCAGCCGTACTTCATTGTTACGTTCACATCCACGTTGCCGTTGTACGGATCACATTCGCCGGATAGCCCCAGAGACGTAACACCGGTGACCTGCCAGAAACCGTCCACCATCGTGAAGAACGGCCCACCCGAATCGCCCGAGCACGTTCCCGCCGGATCTCCCAGGTTGATGTAGTGCTCCAGTTTGTTCTGCACCTGCGTGTCGCCCATCCGGTGAATGCCGGAGCTGTTCTGGTCGGCCGAACTCGACAGACCGTAGCCGACGATCTTGCCGGTGGTGCCCACGTCGAAGTCGTCGTTTTCGCGTACCCTGTACATTTCCGTGGTGGTCAGCGGCTCTTCGAGCTTCACCATCGCCAGATCCACCGAGGTATAAGTAATCTGTCCGCCCCATTCCGGGTGTTTCACGACCGCCTCCACGTCGGGGTAGTAGATCAAGTTTGCCTGGTCGCTCAGATCGGGGCCGCCCAGAATCATGAGATTGTCGGGATTGGCGATCGCGTCTATTCCGTCGCCTGGACCGTAGACGCAGTGTCCGGCGGTGAGGATGACACGCGGATCTATGAGGGTGCCCGTGCACATGGCGCCGGATGATCCCAGCGAGTAATAGAGCGCGATCACCCCGGTGAAGGATTCGTAGTTCGTTTCCTCGCCGTTGACGATGCCGTCAAACGGACGGTCCACATCAAGATCGAACGACGAATCGCCCTCCATCCCCTCGCAACCCTTCATATCCATGCCGAGGTTGAAAAAAGACAAGACGACCAGGAGTGCCAGGCCTGAGTTTTTCAATGTCATGTGTAGTCCCTTCTGAGTAGAATTGTTTTCACATTCCTTGCGATAAGTTACTCCGAAAAGAAAATCAGGCCATAAATTCTCCCACAAGAAAACGGAAACTTTCATCGAAAACTTGATCACGACGCCGAGAACGTGTTTACATAAACCTACATGTAGGACATCGGGGGCAGGAGAGAAGAAGATGCAAGATTTGAGTCGATTTCAGAAAAAGGACCACATCGAGATACGAACCAAGTATGTCTCCCTTCTTCTTTTCGGCTCGGTGGCACTGGTGGGGTTGGTGTTCGCGCTGGGCGTGCTCGTTGGCGGACGAAACGCGCCCGTGGAAAAGTGCGACAGCCACGATCCCCTGGCCGCGCTGGATATTCAGTCAGGGGAGCCTTCTCCCCCGGACGTGGGTGAGGTCAAGTTTCGGACCTTCCACGATACCCTCGACACCAGGCCGATAACCGTACCGACGCCCGCTTCCCTCGGACCGATCTCTCCGGTGATCATGGAGCAACCGACGGTGCTCGAGCGACCCCGTCACGAGGAGAGTCCAATCCCGGAGAAGGTGAACGACATCGATCCCGGCACCTATTCCCTTCAGGTGGCGTCATTCCAGGATCAACGCGAGGCGACCATCATGGTATCGCGCCTCAAACGAGCGGGGCACAAGTCCTTTCTGGTGAGCGTCAACATGCCGGAGCGCGGCGGTCAGTGGTATCGAGTCAGGGTGGGGCCGTTCCAGACGAAAAAGAACGTCTGGAATTACAAAAAAATCTTCGAGGAAAAAGAAAAACTGGCGACGTTCGTGGTCAAATTGCGCAGCGAAGTGTAGCGCGCCCTTGACGAGAGGGACGACCGCGCCATAGAGTTTGGTTCCAAGATTTGGAGGAGACTCATGTTCGATAACGCGTTGAAAGACATGGTAACGAGCGTCAGCGGAGGGCAAGCAGCCGTCGTCATGGGCTTCGACGGCATTCCGATGGCCATGTTCGCTGGCGACGAGGAACCGGATATCGAAACCATCGGCATGGAATTCTCGGTGCTTCTCAGGGAGGTCCAGAAGGCCTCGGAAATGATCGAATCCGGCCGAATGGAAGAGGTGACGGTCCGCACGGAAAAGATGACCACCATCTTGCGTGTGATCAACAAAGAGTATTTCGTGGCAATGGTGATCGTTCCGCAGGGAAACCTGGGCAAGACTCGCTACGCGCTCCGCATGCTTGCACCGAAGCTGAATCGCGAGCTCTCCTGACACTCTTGCACACCTGGTCCCATCATTGACCCCATCCCGGCCTTCCCCTGCGAGGGGAAGGGGAGGATGATGGCGGCCTGCTTTTATACGTCGCGTCTTGACGTAAGTGAAGACGGCTGTATTGTTACCGTTCCGTGGCTCGAATGTTGCCCCTCAAGCGATATCCGGTTGCCGGAACCGGGAACGAAGCTGAATTGGTGCCTTAGATCGGGATCAAAAAGTGGTCGTCAACAAGAACAAAATCACGGCGCAAGCTCAGAAATACACAGCAAGGGGACAGTTCGAGAAGGCCATCCTCGAATATCGAAAAATCCTCAAGTCTGACGCCAACGATATTCGGACCTGGTTGAAGATGGGTGACCTTTACACAAGGATGGGTGCCCGAAAAGAAGCGACCGAAACGTACCTCAAGGTCGCAGAATACTACAGGAATAGCGATTTTCATCTCAAGGCGGTCGCTGTCTACAAGCAGGTTCTCAAACTCGATCCCACACTCCTCAACGTATACGAAATGCTCGCGGACGCATATCTCAGCCTGGGCCTTTCGTCGGACGCGCTGATCCAACTGGAGCAGCTGGCGGACATGTTCCAACGAACCGATCACCCCGACCGAATGCTCCGCGTGCTCATGCGAATGGGTGAAATCGATCCGCAAAACATCTCCACCCGGCTGCGGATAGCCGAACAGCACTCCAAGGACGGCAAGACCGAAGAAGCGGTGAAGCACTTCTCTGCCGCATGCGATCAACTCTCGGAGCAAGGGCGGACCGATGACTATATCAAGGTTGCGGAGCGATTGCTCTACCACGATCCTTCCCTGATCGATATCGCCCGGGAGGTCGCGGCCCTCTACCTGGAAACCGGGAAGCCCAAAAGAGCGCTGACGAAGCTCCAGTTGTGCTTCTCCAAGGATCCGCGAAACATTCGGACGCTCGGTCTCCTGGCCGAAGCCTTCCGGGGCCTGAAACAACCCGACAAGGCGATCTCGGTCTACACTGAGATAGCCAATCTCCTCGAAGAACAGAACCAACACGAGGAGCGCAAGAAGATCCTTCGCAAGGTGCTGGAACTCGATCCGAACAACCAGATGGCGTCAAAGGGGGCCCCAAAGGCCGCGCCCGTCCCCGAGAAAAAAGCCGTGGCAAGCGACGATTTGCCGTCGCCCGCAGAGGCAATGGCCGGAACCATCGCCGGCGCTGCCAAGGCCGTCACCGAGCCGGAGATGCTCTCGGGGGAGAACGCGGCGGACAAGGCCGAGAAGCTCCTCAGCGAAGCGGAAGTTCTTCTCAAGTACGGTCTGGTGGACCGCGCCAAGGATCACATCAACAGCGTTTTCGAAATCGATTATTACAACCTCAATGCGCGCGAGCGACTCAAAGAGATCCACCTGGAAGCCGGCAACTGGCAAGACGCAGTGGAACAGCTGTTCATCCTCGCGGAGGGATTCATCGAGGAACAGCCCGAGGGCACGGTCTTTTTCCTGCATCAGGTCCTCAAGATCGACCCTAGCAATCTCAGAGCGCGGGAGATGATTGCCGACATCGGCGGCGTTATGCCGGAAGGACTCCCCGAAGCCGAACCCGATGATCAGCTCGCGCCAGGGGACGACGAGTTCACCTTCGACGAGAAACCTTCTTCACCGAAACCGACGGAACAACCAAAGACCGCCGCTCTGTCCATCGATGCCATTCCTTATGTGGCCGGCTCGAACGAATTCTCCGAGCTCGATTTGAACGGCAAGGATTGGCCCGAGGAAGATGATACCGAAATACTGGACCTCGAGGACGCGGATATCATCGCCGAATCCGACCTGGACGCGGATCTGGTTCCGGTGAGTGATGATTTCGTCGTCGAGGAGTTGAAGATGCCCCGGGACGATCCGGCGCCGCCTCCGCCGAGGACATCGGCTCCGCCGAAGAGGACATCGGGCATCCGGCAGCCGACCCTTCCCTCCAGGCCTCCCATGAAGCCGAAGGTGGGCAAGCCCCTTGCGAAAGAGCCCCCCGAGGTCATCGAGGCCGAGGAGGATCTCTCGGATATCAGCGAGAGCCTGGAGGAGATGGATTTCTTCATCAGCCAGGGGCTCGAGGAGGAAGCGGAAGGTATCCTGGAGGCCCTTCTGGAGGCGCACCCGAACGATGCGAGGGTCCTCAAGCTGGCCGCAGAAATGAGAGGGGGAGACAAGAAGGATGGAAGCGAGCCGGCGAGCGAGAGGTCCTTCGATCTGGATGCTCTCGCGGAAGATCTCGGATTGGAAAAGGTAACCGACGACGATGTCTTCAACGAGATAGACGCGGTCTTCTCGCAATTCAAGGCGGGCGTAGAAAAACAGATCTCTCAGTCGGACTACGCGACACACTACGATCTCGGCGTGGCTTACAAGGAGATGGGGTTGTTCGAGGACGCTATCTCGGAGTTCGTGATCGCCTCGGGGGATCCCGCGCGCGTCGCTTCAGCCGAAATGATGACCGGCATTTGCCTGGTCGGCCTCGGCCGGTTCGACGACGCCATCGGTGCCTACACTGAAAGCCTCAACAAGCCCGGGCTCGATGAAGGTGAGCGCATGGCAATAATGTACGAGCTCGGAAAAACCCATGAGGCGCAGGGCAACAAGAGCGCTGCCCTGGAGCTGTTCAACAAGATACTGAAAAAGGACCCCGGATTCGCCGACGTTGCAGATCGAATAGACGGACTCCAATAGCGATGCGACTGTTCCTTATCGCGCTCTTTTTGCTCACGCCTTCGATGTCGTGCTCATCCTCGGGAACCTCCAATAACCCCAAATCGACCGCCGCCGTCGCCGGTGGATCCTCGAAGATCGAGGGCAACGAGATCGCGGTTACGTCCGACATTTCCGCCACGGCCGGCAGCGACGGATGGACAACCTTCCGGGGCACCGGGCAGCGCACCGGGCGCGCGGATGTCGTCGGCCCGAGATCATCAAAGCTCAAGTGGGTTTTTCGAACGCAGGGTAGGATCTTCGCCGACGCCGCCATCACACCGGACGGCAAGACGATCTACGTGGCGTCACACGATCGCCATCTCTACGCCGTCACAAAGGACGGTCGGGAAATCTGGTCCCACGATGCAGGCGGCAAGATCTGGACATCCCCGTCCATCTCTCGAGACGGCACGATCTACATCGGCAGCGACGCGGACAGGCTCGTCGCCATCGAGCCTTCGGGCGTGGAATCGTGGGTTTTCGAGACGACGATGCCCGCAAAGAAGGGCGACACGCCGGAGGCGGGCCGATATGACGTGGACACCTCCCCGGCGGTGATGTCGGACGGCTCGATTGTCTTCGGCTGTCACAACAATCTGTTCGCTCTTCGACCTCTCGCGGGCGGGGTCAGGTGGGTGTTCGAGGCAGGCATGGGTCACGTGAAGATTTTTTCTTCTCCGGCCATCGGCCGCGATGGATCGATTTATTTTGGAACTCAGGGCAACTTCTTCTTTGCACTGAGCTCAAGCGCCAAGGTGCTGTGGAGCGTGAAGACCGGCGGGGACAACGACAGCGCACCGGCCATCGGCGACGACGGAACAGTTTACTTCGGCTCTGACGACGGGAAGCTCCGGGCGGTCGCTCCGGGGGGAGCCCTTCGATGGGAAACCGACGTGGGTGCGCCCATCAGGGCACCCATATCTGTCGGCCACGACGGCACGGTCTTTGCGTCGACCTACGGGATCAAGCCTTTCATCGCCGCTTACCAGGCATCCACGGGCAAAGAGAAATGGAGATTCCACACCCTTTCCGGTGAGGGATCTTTTTTCGGCATCCAGTCGGGCGCGCTCGTGGACGCGCAGGGCTATGTCTATTTCGGCGGGCGCGATCGATTCATCTATTGCCTGTCACCGCAAGGGAAGCTCGTCTGGAAACACGAGACGGGAGACCATGTGGACAGCGGACCTGTCATCGGGCGCGACGGCACCATCTACGTTGGAAGCGACGACAAGAGGCTCTACGCGTTTGAGCGTTAGGCGATGCTTCCTCGCCCAGTATATCGACGACGCGCTGCTTCGATCTAAAGATTCTTCGAAGGTAGCCCAGACCGAAAATTCGGCTGTTTCTCAACTCATTTTACGATATAATACCTTCAGGAGGGGCAACTTTGTCGCCCAAGATCTATTATGACAACTATGACATATCATTGTGCAGCCTATGTGCTGCTTAACAGACTGCTTAGAGCCGGTATAGTAAAAAGTCAGAGAGGTAAAAATGGGGGATATAAGTTGGCTGATTCTCCTGAAAAAAATAACGCTTCTAAATGTAATAGAGGTTCTTGAAGGTAAGATAAAGTTTTCGGGAAATAATAACATCGCATTAGATGAGGTGTTTATTCAGGCTGAAAACGAGCTTTGCAGAGTCCTGGATGTTTCATTATCAGAGATTATTATGATTCAGCAAAAACATGAGAACAACATTACTTATCATATTTGATAGGTAAGGAATTAATTTGTAAGGAAGAAAGAATTGCAAGGAATAGAAAATGCCATTTTATAAATTACCAGACTCTTATGAAAATGATTTATACGGTTTTGAAACTCTTATCGAAGACTTTCTGGCTGGTAAAATAGAATCGATACAGTTCAAAGCAAAACGAGTGCCGTTTGGAATCTATGAACAAAGAAAAAAGAACACTTTCATGATGAGAATTCGCAGTAGTGGCGGGGCTATAACACCAGGCCAGCTAAAAGTGGTTTCCGACCTTTCTGAAAAATATTGTTCTGAATTGATTCATATAACAACCCGGCAGGAAGTTCAGTTGCACAATGTTCAGCTAAAAGATGTTTCCCTAATCCTCAAAGACTTAATGAGCGTTGGTCTTTCAACCCGTGGTGGGGGAGGTAATACTGTAAGAAATATTGTTGCCTCCTGGAATGCCGGCATAGATTCTGAAGAGTTTTATGATATAAGCCCATATGTTTTTAGTTTAACCGAACAGCTAATGCAAGAGGATGATTCGTGGAACCTGCCGCGGAAATTCAAGCTTGGTCTTTCGGGTAATGAAAATGATACCGCCGGCGCAATATTTCAAGATTTGGGTTTTGTCGCCAGAAAAAGAAATGGTGAATATGGCTTCAAGGTATATGTTGCGGGAGGTCTGGGAGCAAAACCTGCTTTGGGCAAAGTTCTGCATGAATTTATACCCGCTGATGAAATTTACAAAGTAGTTACAGCTGTTAAGATCTTCTTCGATAAGAATGGCAACCGACGCAATCGTCACAAAGCCCGGTTAAGATTTCTATGGGAGCAATTGGGCAAGGATAAGTTTCTCACTCTATATTCCCAAGAGTTAGAGAAAGTCAAACTTCGCTCAAGCAAGAAACTGACTGTTCATGGTGAAATTGAAGAACCCGGAAATCTGTCATTAGAACCAATACAGATTGGTTCTGAACAATTTGCTCTATGGAAAGAAAGGTATACACAAAAACAAAAACAAGCTGGATACTATTCGGTTTTGATTCCAATTCAAAATGGGATGTTGAAAAATAAGCATGCCAGAAAAATTGCCGAATTTGCTGAAAAATTAGGAGAAAACAGTATTCGCTTTACGCAGCAGCAAAATGTAACATTGCGGAATATCCCAGAGATATTTTTGGGCAATGTATTTGTACTGGCCGGAGAAATATCATCCATTTCAAAAATGCCTGTATTTCACGCACAAGCCATTGCCTGTACAGGAGCAAATACATGCAAACTGGGTATTTGTCTGCCACGAGGATTGATGGATATAATTCAAAAAAAAATGCATGACTCTGGTCTTGACCTAGATTTGATTCCTGATTTCAAATTGAATATATCCGGTTGTCCGAATGCATGTGGAAAACACTGGCTTGGCGACCTGGGTTTCTTTGGCCGGGCAGCCCGGCAAAGTCATACCCTATACCCCGCTTATTATGTTCTGTTTGGAACAAATAGAGATCCCCGGGCTTTTAAGCTTGCTGAAAAAAAGGGATCTATAAGTAGTTACAAACTTCCAGAATTCCTCTCTGCTGTTCTACAGCAATACATTATGGTTAGAGATAAACATCCGACATTCTTATCTTATGTGGATAATGGAGGGCAGGATCATATTCTTCAGCAGCTGGAAAAATATTCACAAGTGCCCGAATTTGAGGATGACAAGAATTTCTACTATGATTGGGGCTCCAGTGAATTGTTCAGCCTTGCCGGTAAAGAGAGCGGTGAGTGTTCTGCTGGAATGTTTGATATGATTGATCATGACCTGGAGAAGGTCAGAATTAAGAGCAAAGAATTAACAGCTGTTTCGGACAAAGAAAATAGATCCCAGCTCTTATATGAAATTATTCTTTATTCGTCCCGCATGCTTTTAGTTACTAGAGGAATAGAAGTCCGATCTGAAGCTGAGATACTTAAGGGTTTCGCACAATCATTTATTGATGAGGGTTTAATCTCTGACAAATTCGAATTACTTGTAAAGCTGGCCCGAGATCATGATTTCGCTGAAATTTTTACATTAGAAAAAGAAGTCTTGGCTCTAGCTGCTGCTGTGGAAGAATTATATGATAGTATGGACGACTCTTTGCGGTTCCATAAAAAAATAGATGAGGAAACCTCCGAATCAAAGCAAACCGTTAATGCGCAGGAGAAATCTGAAAAATTCAAAGTTTTTAAAGATTACCGGGGTGTTAAGTGCCCTCTGAATTTTGTGAAAGTAAAAATGGAACTCGCGAAACTGCAACAGGGAGATTTCCTGAAAGTTTTGCTGGATGATGGAGATCCTATTGAAAGCGTACCGCGTTCCGTAAAAGCTGAGGGACATGAGATTAAAGAGAAAACCAGGATAGAAGATCATTGGGCAATTCTAATCGAAAAAATAGGATAACATGGAAAAGCTTGAACAATATAGAAATGAAACTGAGGTTATGAATGTTCCGGAAATAATAAAATGGGCATTAAATGAATTTGGAACGAAAAAGATTGCATTGGCTTCAGCTTTCGGTCCGGAAAGTCAGTATATCTTATCTGAAATGGTTATAATAAACGAAAAACCCCGAATTTTTACCATTGATACAGGCCGTCTCTTTCAAGAAACATATAATGTTATTCAAGAGACTATTTCTAAGTATAATGTTGCTATAGAAGTACATTTGCCTGATTCAAGGGAAGTGGCTGATATGACCAGCAAGTTTGGTCCAAATCTATTCTATGACAGTGTCGAAAACAGAAAACTTTGCTGTAAAGTAAGAAAGGTCCAAACATTGAACAGGGTTTTATCTACGGTAGACGCCTGGATGAGCGGTTTGAGAAGAGGCCAATCTGAAACTCGAGATAATGTTCATAGAATTGAATGGGATATTTCTCATAAAATCTATAAAATCAATCCCATGATCAACTGGAGTGAAGAACAGGTATGGGCAAAGATCAAAGAACATAATATTCCGTATAATCGTCTTGCAGATTATGGCTATCGGAGTATAGGCTGCACTCCCTGTACACGTGCCATAGGCCGGTTTGAAGATATGAGAGCGGGCCGATGGTGGTGGGAGTCTGAAGATTATAAAGAGTGCGGCATACATGGAAATTTGGATTATCAGATATAGGAGTAGGGATATTAAGGTGAGATCATCTTATCGAAATATTTACAGGACAAGTTATGAAATTTCTACCGGTTTCTTTGAATATCGAGAATAAAAAAATACTGGTCATCGGGGGCGGTTCTGTTGCAGAACAAAAACTCAAAGTTCTAATACAGTTTACAATAAATATAACTGTAATTTCGAAAAAAATATCGAAACCGATTCTAGATATGTCTGTTGCAACAGTTGAGAAAGAATATGACCCGTCCGACCTGGATGGATTCTTTATTGTTTATGTCTGCACAAATGACAAGACTCTGAATGTGGAGATCAAGAAGGCAGCAGAGAAAAAATCTATTCTGGTAAACGTCTGTGATTTTCCAGAAATATGTGATTTTATTTCACCGGCAATCTATAAAGATAATGCCATGACTGTTGCTGTTAGCTCTAACGGTGAGGATGTCAGAAAATCCATTGCATGGCGAAACGCGATAAAAGAAATCTTTCAAAGGAGCAAAGACAACCTTACACAGGCTGTTGTTCCCGAAGCCTTGTTG
>SDBV01000259.1_pt1 | contig 73354 bp, 64 predicted proteins | sample 2277081 | NCBI WGS metagenome assembly SDBV01 (sample SAMN10402039, study PRJNA504765) | marine sediment metagenome | isolation source: marine sediment core GS10_PC15, 223 cmbsf | place: Arctic Ocean: Southern Knipovich Ridge | collected 2010
GATACCATCTGCTTGCACAGTGATAACGGGTTTCCCCATTCGGAAATCCCAGGATCAAAGCTTGTTTGACAGCTACCCTGGGCTTATCGCAGTCTTCCACGTCCTTCATCGTCTCATCACGCCTAGACATCCACCATGCACCCTTAGTAGCTTGGCCACATTTGTCTTTGGCCTAAACCAGCAACAAATACTCCAAGCCTCTTTGGTGCTCGAAAATTCGATGAACCTTTTCTTACAGAAACTATCCCTATGCGATTGTCAAAGAGCTTTCGTGCTGCTGCCCGGGCCATATCGGCCTGAGATAGTTCAACCACCAGAGCAGGGCCTTAACCTTGCCAAAGTGGCAGAAGGAAGACTGTACTTAAGTATACGAATACATGCAACATCTTTTTAGTTTTTTTTTCTCAAAAGGCGCCGGACGCCAAGAAAAGTCAATCGTTACTGGCCAATCGGCCTCCGCTTGCGATGCCCTCCGGGGCCATGGAGACGACCGGGCTCGAACCGGCAACCTCTAGCTTGCAAAGCTAGCGCTCTCCCAATTGAGCTACGTCCCCGAGACGATTGCGGATTAAAAAGCGGCCCGGCACCGAACTTCCATCGTCATCTCGGACTACATTCCGCAATCCACATTCCGCATTCCGCAATTCAAATGGGCCTGGCTGGATTCGAACCAGCGGCCTCGCCCTTATCAGGGGCGCGCTCTAACCAACTGAGCTACAAGCCCATACCTAACGCGGGCCAGGGGGGCCGACCCGCGATTCGCTCTTTGTTTCTTTATCAAAAACGTCTTGCCAGGCCATATCGGCCTTAGCCTCACCGTCCCGCCAAACCGACGCAACGGAACGAAGTATTGTACACGCCCTCGCCCAGTCGTCAACCGTCCGCCGGAAAAACCGGTAGAGGTACTTGATCGACTATCGCCCGTCTATTCTTGAGGAAACTCCCAAGCCCTGCCACCCAGGCCGGGCCTGTCCGGCAACTAGCTTGCCAACTGATCCCTAAGGAAGCCCGCCGCCAGCTCGATGTCGGCCGCCGGATCCTGCCCGACCTCGCGCTCGATCGTCAGATATCCATCGAAACCTGCCTGCTTGAGCGCGGCGATATATTCGGGCCAAGGCACGTCACCTTCGCCGAGGGGCACTTCCTTGAAGCCTGTCCACGGGTCGACTCCTTCGGGCGCGGGGACGGCGCCATAGACGACCTCGCCATCGTTGTCGCGAAGGTTCACACCGTCCTTGGCGTGCGTGTGGACAATGAAAGGCCCGAGCTGTTCGACCGCGTCGACGACGTCCTCAGAGATGACCATCGCCAGGTTGGCTGGGTCGAAGTTCACGCCCAGGCCCTCCGCGCCTATCGCATCGATAAACATCCGCAGCGTTCTGCCGGTCTCCGGGCCCGTCTCGATAGCGAAGGTAGCGCCCGCTGCGCCGGCGTGGCGGGCGAGTTGCTCGCATGCCGACGCCATCACGCTGAACCGCGGATTGGCCTTATCTACCGGTACGACGCCGATGTGCGTCGTGATAACCTTCGTGCCCAGCGCCAGCGCCTCATCGATGGCCCGCCTCGACCGGTCGATGCGTGCGGGATTGTCCTCAGCTATCATAAAGCCGGGCCCGCCGTGGTCCGCACACGCCGCCGCCAACTCCAAGCCCGAGTCGTCCAGCTTGACCTGACGGTCTTTTATTTCGTCGTCGGTCCATTCGCCCGGCACGTAAATCTGCACTCCCTGACAGCCGATCTTCTTGGCCGCAGCCAGGGCTTCGGCGAACTCCAGCTGAAACGATTCCACCATTGCACCGATCTTCATTATTTCATTCTCCTTGGCTATTGGCGCAAGCTTGCGCCGGATGTATCGTCGCAACATGGCGAGCAATGTCAAGCCTGCCGGACAAGAATGCCGCAAGTTGGGAACTTCTCACAAGCAATGTCGTCCAAGAAGTAATCGGACAAACTACGTCGAAAGACCACACAGACACGATAGAGGAGAACGCCATGCCAACAACACGCCGACAATTCCAGTGGCCGCTGCGAGTCATCCTGACACTCACGATCTGCCTTTTCGCTCCAGTAGCCCACGGCAGCCAGCCATCGGCAGAGACGAACGCGCCGGACGAGGACATCGAGGCAATCGTCAACAGCAACAACACTTTCGCCTGGGCGATGTACGGCCTGCTCACGGCGGAAGACGATGCCGGCAACGTGTTCTTCTCGCCGTCGAGCATCCACACCGCCCTGACGATGACGTACGCCGGCGCACAAGGCCAGACCGCCGAACAGATGGCTGAGGCCCTGGCTTTGCCCTACAAGGAACTCTATATCAACATCGATGGCATCAACCTGGAGGAAACGGAAATAGTTGAGAAGCTTGCTTGGGATCCTTCTCGGCTTCATGCTGCTTACGGAGGCCTGTTGGCGGGGCTCACCCCCGGCGAGGAGGCGGGCTACGAGTTGCACATCGCCAACGCGCTGTGGGGGCAGAACGACTACCCGTGGCTGGATGACTTCCTGACGGTCACGCAGGACAATTACGGGGCGGGCCTGGAGGAAGTGGACTTCGCCGGCGACACCGAAGCTGCCCGCGAGACGATCAACACTTGGGTCGAAGAGCAGACTAACGAGAAGATTGTGGACCTTATCCCCGAGGGCATGCTCGATTCGCTGACCAAGCTTGTCCTCACTAACGCGATTTACTTCAAGGGTGATTGGGCCAAGCCGTTCGATACCGACGCGACCGCCGACGGGCCGTTCAATATTTCCGCCGATGAGACGGTCGACGTGCCGCTGATGCACAAGACGCGCAGCTTCGACTACGCCGAGACCGACGACACGCAGGTGCTCCGCATGCCCTACGCCGGCGACGAGTTGTCGATGATCATCATCCTGCCCAAGGCCGCCGACGGCTTGGCCGACGTGGCGACTTCGCTCGCCCAGGACGGCCTGGATGCTTTGACGACCGACCTCGCCACAGCGAGAGTAGCCGTCGCGCTGCCGAAATTCACGATGAGCTCGCAGTTCAGCCTGGGCGACATGCTCCGGGCGATGGGCATGACGGACGCCTTCAGCGACGGCCAGGCGGATTTCACGGGCATGAGCGAACAGGCCAAGGCCGACGGCTTGCACATATCAGCCGTCGTCCACCAGGCATTCGTCGATGTTAACGAGGAAGGCACGGAAGCAGCCGCGGCAACGGCTGTGGGCATTCAGGTCACCAGTATCCCCCCACCGCCGATCGAGTTTACGGCCGACCATCCGTTCGTGTTCGTCATCCGTCACGATGCGACCGGCACGATCCTCTTCATCGGCCGGGTGATCGATCCCAGCCAGGACGACGAATAGCAGACCGACGCAGCCGAGCAGTCTTGTGGTAGCATCGCCCCCGGCCCGGCCATATTCCCCGCGCTATTTCTGGCCAATCAGGTAAAATACGTAGCCGTATCTGAGTGATATCTGACATGGCCAATCATGAGCGACAATCGCGGCCGCCCGCGGCCGCCACATCACTACCCGACAGCCCGGCCCCCGGCCCCAGCCGATCGACCAAACCACGCTTGCTGCGACGGCTCCTCGCGCCGGCACTGGTGGCATGCATTGGCATCGTGGCGGGGTTGGTGTTGTTTAACATGCTGCACCGTTGGGAGCTAGGCCAAGCGACCAAAGAGTTCCAAGGGGACGCCCAGGAACGAGTGGCGGCCTTTGAAAGACACATGGACCTGCACCTGCGGTCCCTACACACGGCCGAAGCGTTTGTCCTGTCGTCAGAGAAGATCGACCGAGAGGCGCTCAGCACGTTTGCAGATGTTCTGCTGAAGCCAGAGCCGGAGAGGCAGCAACTCGGCTGGATAGATCGCGTCCCCGGCGCGCAGCGGCAGGCCTACGAGCAGGCCAGGCGTGATGACGGGCTGACTGACTTTGAACTCTGGCAATGGCGGAAAGACGGCCACACCATCATGCCGGCAGCTGAAGAGTACTTCCCCATCGGTGTTATTCAGCCGCCAGTTGCCTGGTCCTTTCCGGGGTTGGACCTGTCGTCAAATCCCGCATGCCGAGCGGCACTGGAGCAGGCGCGTGACACGGGCGTAATGATCGCCACTGCGCCGTTCCACCTGACCGAAGAGAAGTCTGACCGGCATAACATGGTAATCTTCCTGCCAGTCTACGCGAAAGGTACGCCGACGACTTCCACGGCCGAACGCAGAGAAAATCTGGTGGGTTTCGTTTTTGGCAAATACCTCACCAAGGACATCCTTGCGCATGCCTTCAAGCGTCTGACGCCCGAAGGGGTAGACGTTCTGGTCCTGGACCCTTCGGCTATTCCGGCAAACCAGTTTCTCGGTGTTCACTGGTCGCGGCTTGGTGAGCTACCGGCTCAGGCCCGTTCGCTGGACCCGACCATCTGGCGGGACGACAAGTTCTGCCAGGCGACGACACTGGAAATAGCCGGCCGATCATTCTTGGTATTGTGCAAACCGGCGCAAGGGCTCATCGCGGCGAAAATGACGTGGACCCCCTGGCTGAGCATGCTAAGCACATGGGGCCTGACACTCCTGCTGGTGGCATATCTTCAGACGATTCGCACAGCGCGCAGCCGCACCGAGGTGCTGGCGATGGAGCTTGCCGATGCCAACGAAGACCTGCTGAGGGAGATGCACGAACGCGAATCGGCCGATGTGGCGCTGCGGGGGAATGAAGCCAACCTTAGGCGAGCCCAAGAGCTGGCGCATGTGGGTAGTTGGCTGTGGAGGCTGGCGGACAACTCGTATGAGTTGTCGGACGAAATGCGGCGCATCTACGGCCTGTCCGAGGCGGATGTCTTTGGCGATATCAATTCCCTGATCAACGCCATCACTCACCCCGACGACAGGGAGATACTGCACAAGACCGCAGCGGCAGTGGCAGCGGGCGAGATCGACTCGGACGAGAACTTGACGTTCAGGATCGTTCCCCCGGGCGGTGAGGTGCGGTGGATTGTGGCCACGCCGGCTAGGCCAGTTCAATTCGATGACAATGGCAATCCGCTGGTCATGATGGGCACGGTCCATGACATCACCGACCGCATCCACGCGGAGAACGCCCTGCGGGAAAGTCAGCAACGCCTCAAGGCTCTGGTGGAGAATATCCCCGGCGTTGCCTACCGTTGCGCGTGCGATGAGCACTGGACGATGGAGATCATCTCCGAGGAGATCAAGCAGCTCTGCGGATATCCGGCCAGCGACTTCGTCGCCAACGCCGTCCGATCGTTCGCCAGCATCATCCATCCGGACGATGTAAAAATGGTCACGCAAGCCGTTCTCGAAAGCGTGGGCAACCGAAGGCCCTACGTCGTCGCGTACCGATTACTGAACGCTGACGGGCAGGCGCGATGGGTCCTTGACAATGGTCAGGGAGTGTTCGACGACGAGCAGTTGCTGTGGCTGGACGGGGTCATTATCGACATTACGGCGCAGAAAGAAGCCGAGCAGGCCCTGCGGGAGTCCGAGCAGCGATATCGCGCCATATTTGAAAGTGCCGCCGAAGGAATTATCATCGTCGACACTGAGACGAAGAAGTTCCTTTTCGCAAACCCGGCTGTCTCGGCCATGCTGGGCTATTCCGAGGGCGAGTTGCTCAATATGAGTGTTGAGGATCTTCATAAGCCCGAGGACCTGCCGCCCCTCGTCGCCCAGTTCGAATCGGCCGCCATCGGCACGACCAAGGTCTCCCTGGGCATTCCCTTCGTGCGAAAAGATGGGACAGTCATCTTCGTTGACATCAATACGGGGACGATGCTGCTCGATGGGAGAAGATCTCTGGTGGGCCTGTTTACAGATGTCACTGAACGCAAGGCCACCCAGGACGCCCTGCGAGAAAGCGAAAAGCGATATCGACAACTCGTTGAAAGTCTCAGTGAGGGCATCGTTGCTATGGACCGCGACGGGATTATCACGTTCGTCAACTCCGCCTTGGAGAGGATCCTTGACGACCGCGCGGAGATGCTGTTGGGCAGCGATTTCTTCGGTTCGATAAATACTTTCCAAAAAGAGGACTTCCGCCACCGCTTCACCGATGAAGACGTGGGCGGCCAAGAATTTCAACTCATGTACCTGCGCCGCGATGGAAAGCTCGTCTACCTTAGTATTCGCGGCTCGGCCATCAGCGACGACGAGGGCAACCACGTCGGCACTCTGGCTGTCATTAACGACATAACCCAACGCCGCATGGCTGAGGAATCCCTCAAGGCCGCCCACAGGCAACTTATGTTCGCCGGCGAGGAGGAACGCCACGCCCTGGCGACGGATCTGCACGACTCGCTCGGCCAGCAGGCAGTCGCCATGCACCTGACGATAGAGAATCTGCTCGGTCGGGCCAGGAAGGCCGACAGCGCCTATGCCGCTGACCTCGCACGCCTATCGCACGCGTGTCAGTCACTCACAGAGGACATACGTACCGCCTGCCACGGCCTGTTCCCACCGGCCCTGGAAACACTGGGGCTGTGCGCCGCCTTGCGACGACTCGTCAGCGATTGCCAGAGCCTCATTAATGCGAAGATCACGTGCTGCCCCAGGTGCGAGGAGAACCCTCGCCTGACGCCGGACGTCGAGATCGCCCTGTTCCGCATCGCCCAAGAGGCCATCAACAATGTCCTTCGGCACGGCAACGCCAAGGATCTGGAACTCACCATGGAAATGATAGACGACGACGTGATCATGACCGTGGCAAATGACGGAGATGGTTTCGACGTCGAGCAGGCCGAGTCGTCAGGTTTGGGACTGTTGACAATGCGCGAGCGAGCCAACGCCGTCAATGGATATCTGACCGTTTCGTCAACGCCTGGCCGGACCACAGTCGTCGCTCGCGTGCCAATGTCGCCTCCGGACGGGTAGCCTCTCCCTGCCCTACCGCCGCTTCTTGCCCTTGCGACGCTTGGCCTTTTCCTTCTTGGTCAACCGATGGGATCGCTGCTTGACCTTGCCGGGCATCTGACCCGTTGCCCCCATCTGAGACATCTTCTGGGCGAACGCCATCCGGTCCTTGCCCTTCAGGCCCGCCATCTGCTTCATCATGTCAGCAACCTGCCGAAACTGCTTGACCATGCCGGACACATCCTGAGGTTGCGCGCCGCACCCCTTGGCGATACGTCGACGACGCGACGCCTCGATGACAGACGGGTCTTCCCGCTCGCCCGGCGTCATCGATAGAATGATCGCCTCCATCTGGCTAATCTCGTTGCCGTCGAGCTGCATCGCGTCGGCCTGGCCACCCATGCCGGGCATCATCTTCATGATTTCCTTCAGCGGACCCATCTTCTGCATCTGACGCATCTGCTTAAGGAAGTCTTCAAGCGTGAACCGCCCCTTGGCCATCTTCTCCTGGAGTTGCTCGGCCTCGTCCTGATCGAACTCCTTCTGCGCCCGTTCGACAAGCGTAACCATGTCGCCCATGCCCAGAATACGCCCTGCCATGCGCTCGGGGTGAAACTCCTCCAGCCCGTCGAGCTTCTCGCTGATGCCGATGAACTTGATCGGCTTGCCCGTGACGGCCTTGACCGACAGGGCCGCCCCGCCGCGAGCGTCGGAATCGAACTTCGTGAGGATCACGCCATCCAGCTCCAGACGCTCGTTGAACTCCTTGGCGGAGTTGACGGCGTCCTGCCCGGTCATCGAATCGCACACGAGGTATATCTGCTGCGGGTTGACCGCCGAGGCGATATCCTCGGCCTGCTTCATCATGTCCTCGTCGATGTGCAGCCGCCCGGCTGTGTCGACGATGAGCACGTCCTTGCCTTCCTGCTTCGCCGCCTGAACCGCCTTGCGAGCGACCTTGACGGGGTTCTTCTCCCCCTCGATTCTGAACGTCGGCACGTCCAGCTGATTGCCCAGCACCGTCAACTGGTCGACGGCGGCAGGCCGCTGCAAGTCGCAGGCGACAAGCATGGGCCGCTTGCCTTGGTCGAGAAGATACTTGGCCAGTTTGCCGCAGGTGGTTGTCTTGCCGGCTCCCTGCAGCCCAGCCATCATGATGACAGTCAGCCCCTGGTCGAACCATATCCGCGTATCCACCGGGCCCATCAGCTCGGTCAGCTCGTCGTGGACAATCTTGACCATCAACTGCCCCGGATGCAGCGACTGGAGGACCTCCGTGCCGATGGCTTTGTCGATAATGCTGTCGCAGAAATCGCGAGCGACCTGGTAGTTGACGTCGGCCTCGAGCAGGGCCTGGCGGACATCTCGCATGGCGTCGCGGACGTTGTCCTCGCTTATCCGCCCCCGCCCGGACAGCTTGTGGAAGACACCATTGAACTTACTGGTCAGTGACTCGAACATAGCCCGTCATGTTAGCAGTTTGCCGGCTGCTTGAAAAGTATCACTCCCAACCAGCCGGCTTGGGAAAGCTCGTCGCGGAGTTGTCCAAGTATATCCGTTCCGACATGCCCCCATCGTGGCCCGCGCCGCAGACGACACGACCTGACAGGCCGCCGCGCCATGGCCGCCAGCGCTGGCAAGATGTGACCCGCAGAAGGCCTTATTGTAGTTGACGATATTACCGATAGTTCTTATTGTAGCTTTCGGCCCGAACCTACAATAAGGACCACGGGTAATGTAGCTAGCGACAATAAGGTGGCTAACAAATGCAAGTCAGGTTCAACACAGAACATATGCCAGGGCTCTTCGTGCCGGCCGCTAATAATCAGCAAGCGTTCGTGCCCAATGACCTGCCGCCAACGCTCAGATGGGACACCGAGTTGGCTTCCGTCCTCTCGCAAGCGGAGCGGGCGCTGGGACGACTCGGCGGGGCCGGCCAAGACATGCCCAACCCGCACCTGTTAATTCGCCCGTTCCTGCAACGTGAAGCTCTGCTTTCCAGTGAGATTGAGGGCACCCAGGCGTCCGCCCCGGACCTGGTGATGTTTGAGGTGGACCCCCAGATTGAGAACAGGGCGCCGGATGTCCGGGAAGTGGCCAACTACGTCCGCGCCTTGGAGTACGGCCTGGAAAGGGAGAAGTCCCTGCCGTTGAGCCTGAGATTCATTCGTGAACTCCACGCTATCTTGATGGAAGACGTGCGCGGAGAGAACCGAATGCCGGGCGAGTTTCGCAGATCCCAGGTCCATATCGGCCCGCCGGGGGCGAGCATCGACCAGGCCAGATATGTTCCTCCGCCACCGTCTCATCTGAGCGGGACGCTGGACAGATTTGAGAAGTTCCTTCACGCCCCCAGCGACTTGCCGCCCATTGTCCGCTTGGCTCTGGTGCATTACCAATTCGAAGCCATTCATCCGTTTATGGATGGCAATGGTCGAATCGGTCGACTGTTAATCTCGCTAATGTTGTGCCTGGACGACATCCTGCCGCTGCCCCTGCTTTACTTAAGCGCGTACTTCCATCGCAACCGCCAAGAGTACTATGACAGGTTGCTGCTTGTCAGCGCACAAGGCGCATGGATGGAGTGGATTCTATACTTCGCTCGCGGCGTAGCTATCGAAGCCAACGACGCCGCTGATCGAGTACAGCGTCTGAAGGGCCTGCAGGGCGATTACATGGGTCAGGTGCGGACGGCTCGTGCATCGGCGCTACTGACGGCGCTGGTCGACGAGTTGTTCAATCGGCCTGTCGTTACAGTCACCGTCGTCGCCGGGCTGCTCGAAGTAACTCCTAACACAGCTCAGCGGCACGTCGACCGCCTGATCGAGCTGGGCATCCTTCGCCTGGCCAGCCCACATCGCAAACGTAACCGCATATATGTAGCCGACGAAATCATGCGGACGGCCTACGATGCTGAACTGAAAGACGTGTAACACGGGGCCAGCCGGAAGTGCTACACCACGTGCACCAGGCCGCGTAAGGGGCGACGGGCCTCTCGGGCGGCGGCTTCGCAGAAGCCTAGCAGCTTTATGCCCTTGTCGACCGTGTGGCGGTAGATGAACTCCATATCGTTCATCTCCGGCTGGGACAGATTGATGCCCGTCAGGCCTTTCATCTCGCTCATCGCTTCGATGAAGTGGTCGCCCCGGCCACAGAAATGAATCGCCCCGCCGGCGAACTCGTCGAAGAGCCGCTGATCGTAAGGACGGACGAACTCGACGTACATCTCGCCGGAGATGTTCATCAGCGAGTCGTTGCGGATCATCAGCTCGCCGGCCTGCATCATGCCCCAGTGCGGGCTCAATGCCGGGTCCACTGGCGCCATTTCGAACCACTTGCGGTGGAAGGCGGCGTAGGTGTCTGCGAAGAGGGAGAGGCACTGCTTGACCAGGTCGGCTTGATCGTAGAACGCGTAGAACATCTCGCTGCCCCAGACCATCTCGGCGATGTCGATGGGGCCTTGCGTATCGGGGTGGTAGAGCATTACGTTTCTCCCGACGGCGGGGAACTGCTCGAAAAGCTCCAGGAACCGCTCACCAGTATCGAACACCCGCGCGCCCAGGCCTTTGCGAATGTCAGGCACGCCGGCGTCGACGATTTTCTGAACGGCGTCAGCGGAGTGAAACGGCACGGCTGTGGGAAGTGTGGCTGTCTCGCGCGGCATGATGAACCACTCACAGCCGAACATCAGCGGAATGATGCCCGTGCCGAAATTGCTGCGGACGTTCAGCGACGCGTTGTCGCCGTGGGCGAGCGTGTAGGAGACGCCGGACAGCTCACTGAGGACCATTAGGTCGACATCTTCGACGGCGTCGTTGATGTGAATGTCGGGCCAATCGACTTTCGGCGGAGCGGGCCTTCGGGCGGATGGCTTGAACGTGTCCTGGTCCCATTGGTCGGCCAGGAAAAGTCGCCACTCGTCGCGGATAGTTTGCTCTTGCTGGTCGTCGAGTCGGGAGTCCAGATCAGCCAGGCAAGTCTCAAGATCGGCGGGCATGGGCGGCCTTTCGGTGGGTTATTTCTTTTTCGCCTGGCAGAGCATGCGGACAATTGCCGCTGCCAGAGTTTTCTTCGGCCTGACCGCCCATCGCAGCAGCATGTCGTCGGCTGACAGAATGCACGCCAGGCTCCTTGGGCGGTTCATGGCGGCGGGCGTGTTGACCACGACGAAATCCGCGCCTTTGGCGGCGAGTTCCTGGCGGGCCTTGGCTTCGGATTCTTCCGGAGTGTCGTCCTCGACGGCGAAGGAGACGACGAGTTGATCGTCCCGCTTGCCCGCAGCCACGCCGGCCAGCACGTCCTGCGTGGGGATCAGCCTCAACTCCACCGGCCCGCCGGCACGGGGAATCTTGCGGTCGCATACTGTTTCGACGCGGAAATCTCCCACAGCCGCGGCCATGATGAGCGAGTCGTGCTTGGCAAATAGCTTGGTTAGCTTGTCTTCGAGCTCTTCGACCGTCGTAAAACGCACAACCTTCGCACTGGCGGCGGCAGCTTTGTGCAGTTCGGCGTCGACGTGGCCCAGCAACAGTGTCACATCGCAGCCTGCTTGGCGGGCGGCCTCGGCGAGGGTCAGGCCCATCCGCCCGCTGGATGCGTTGGTGATGAACCGCACGGGGTCGATAGGCTCGCGAGTGGGACCGGCTGTGATGAGTATCTTCATACTACTGCGGACTCCTGACGCTTTCTCTCTCGCTGACGGAGCTTGCTCAGCTGAAGTATGACCGGGCGAAGAAGCCCGACCGAATTGCCGCCCCTACTATAGTCGAAACAGCCGGCCCTGTCACCCGTTGGTCTTGGGAGGCGTGGCTAGCATCATCTGGCGGGCGGCTGAGAGGATTTCCTCCGGCTCGGCCATTCTGCCCGCACCCACCGTTCCACATGCCAGGCGTCCCTCGCCGGGCCCGACGGAGTGCACGCCTCGCTGGATGAGCGAGGCAAGGTTCGCCTGCGTCGGCGGGGCGTCCCACATGCGAGTGTTCATGGCCGGGGCTATGAGTATGTCGCACGCGCCGCACGCAGAGAGCGCCAGCGTGGATACCAGGTCGTCCGCCAGCCCGACGGCCATCTTAGCCAGCATATTGGCGGTGGCTGGGGCGACGATCATAAGGTCGGCCTGCTCGGTCAGAGACAGATGGGTCGGATCGTGCCGCTCAGTCTCGCAAAACAGGCTGGTGAAGACTTCCCTGCCAGTGAGCGTCTGGAAAGTGAGTGGCGCGATGAACTGCATGCCAGCGTCGGTCATGGCGACATCGACGTCGGCGCCGGCCTGGGTGAGTTTGCTGGCCAGATCGGCGGCTTTGTAGCAGGCAATGCCGCCCGTGACGCAAAGCAGCGTCCGGTAACCGGCCAGCGGATTGTCGTCGGTTTGAGCCATGCCGTCAGTGGCTAATGCTACCTGATCTCCATGTAGGTGATATCCGAGCCTTCATAGTCGATGGCTATCTTGTCTTCCATTATTTCCTGGATGACGACTTCCATGTCCGTCAGGGGCCTGCGGTTTGGCACGTTCCGTTCGACCAGAGGCCTGGACCCCTGCACCAACTCCACCAGCCTTCGCTGGATAAGGGCGGTCAGCTTGAATCGCCCGCCACATTTGTTGACGATTTCTTCGCTCTTGAGTGCTTCGATCATTTTATGATTGCTCCTGATTTACAATATCGACAAGTTGTCGGACAGCCGTTTCGAGATTGTCATTGACAATTTCGTGATTATACACGCCAAGCGCCCTTGCTGCTGCAATTTCTTGGGCAGCCCCAGCCAGGCGGACGCGCATTTTCTCAGGGGTTTCGCTGCCACGCTTTGCCAGCCGGTCCGCCAGAGCGTCCTCGCCGGGCGGACATATCAGAACGTACGTCGCGTCGGGCATCTTCTCGTGCATTTGCCTACCGCCCTCGACGTCGATTTCCAGCACAATTGTCTTCCCCGCCGTCAGTGCATCCCGCACAGGCTGGGCCGGCGTGCCGTAAAGCTCGCCAAACACCTCCGCCCACTCTAGCATGTCGCCGCTATCGACTTTCTTTTCAAAGGCGGACCTGCTGATGAAATGGTACTCCTGTCCGTCGGTCTCCGTCGCGCGGGGAGAGCGAGTGGTGGCCGACACACTGAAGCTCGCGCCGGTTTGGCGGAGTACTTCGCGCACGATGGTGCTCTTGCCCACACCCGACGGGCCTGTGATCACCACGAGTTTACCGGGTCTGCTCACCGCGGAAATATCTCCAGATAGCTAACTGGCTGGCAGGTCACTGAACGTTTTGGACCTGCTCTTTGATCCGATCGATTGCCGTTTTCATGTCGACCACCGCCCGGGCGATTTCCAGATCGTTGGCCTTTGAGCCGATGGTGTTGGCCTCGCGAAGCATTTCCTGGGTGATGAAGTCCAGCTTTCGTCCCGAGCCGGCCTCACGGGCTACCTCCTGGCGAAACTGGTCGAGGTGCCCGGTGAGTCGCTGGAGTTCTTCGGCTATGTCGCATCGCTCGGCGAAAATAGCCACCTCACGGGCCAACATATCCGGGTCCATCTCGAGCTTGGCTGTGCTCACAAGCTCGCTAACTCTAACGGACAGACGCTCATGGTACTCGCCAACGACGTCCGGCGCCCGCTTGGCGACCTCAGCCAACTGTGCCTCGATGATGGCGCAATAGCCCAACAGATCCTCTGTGAGGGCTTTGCCCTCTACTTGGCGCATCTTGACGGCGGCGTCGATCGCATCGTCGATGAGTTCCATCAGCACGCCTCGCGATTTCTCGCAGAGGTCTTCCATCGCAGGAGGCTGGCAGACTCCGGGCAACTGAAGCAAGGCCGCCAGGTCGATACGTAGCGTTGGGTTGGCCTCTACCTCCACTTCCCGCAACTGGTCCATGTATCGCATAAGAGCGGCCATGTTTACGTTGTGGGCGGCTAATTCGTCGGTCATTCGCATCCGAACGCTGACCGTCACGCTGCCTCTTGTCATCTGAGCGCGAAGAAGCTTCTCCACATCTCCCTCGATGGCGCTCCACAAATCAGGCAGCTTTACAACGGCCTTCAGGTAGCGATTGTTGACCGCTCGGACCTCGACGTCATATTCCACGCCGTCGGCCTTGCCTTGCGAATTGCCGTAACCTGTCATCGAAAGAAGCATGCTCAAACTCCCTTTCGCCCGGACAGATGTCCCCGGGTTGGGAAATGCACTAACTGATGGATTTACACGATACTGAAGCGTCTATTCGGGTGCGTCGGTAACCGGACCCGTCGCGCCATCGGGAGCCGTTTCGTCCGTCACATCGTCGGAAACTGTTTCATCCGTCGCGTCGTCGGGAACCGTTTCGTCCGTCACATCGTCGGGAGCGGCTTCGTCCGTCGCATCGTCGGTCGGGTCGTCGACAGGCGAGTCCGGGCCTTCCAGCGTGTCTATGTCGTCAATATCGATAACGTCCTCGATGTCGTCGGGGGAGAACAGTTCCACACCGTAGACGGCCTGCACTTTATCGCTGGGGGTCCAACCCTTGCGCACCGCCCATGCCGTCAGCCTGCTCCCTACGGGCACGGCGATAGCCTTGTCGGCCGCGTCGGCCTTGCCAGCCCTGTAGATGCCCGCCTCTTTGTCGTCGATTTGGTACCATATCTTCGCACCCCTGGTGGTCGTGGTAATCACCACGTTGTTCACCTCGCCGATCTTACCGGGAGGGATGATGCTGAGCTTGGGGACCGACACGAAAGTGTCCGTCGGCCGAAAGGCCATCGTCGTGCCAATCGCCAGCAGCAGAAACATTCCCGTGAGGACTATCGTCACCCAGGTCAGCACGTCGCCCGTGCGAGCGCCGAAGGCGCCGCCGCCCCCGCCGCCGAACATAGCGCCCAGGCCGCCGCCCCGCCCCTTCTGCAGGAGGACAATGAGGATAAGCAGTAGACACGTCATGACGAACAACAGAGACAGTACGGTATGATACCACAGCGCTAGCATATTCATTCTCTTTCGCATTCCCCGGCCGGGCCGAGGCTTTTTCATTATTTGCAATTATCTCGCCGCCGGCGATCCGACAGCATCAGGAAACGTTCGCTCCTGCTTGTACTATTGCGGCGAAGGCATCGGCCTTGAGGCTCGCCCCGCCCACCAGCGCGCCGTCCACGTCCGGCAGGGAGAGCAACTCGCCGGCGTTGTCGGGCTTTACCGAGCCGCCATACTGTATTCGCGTGGCCTCGGCGACATCATTATTGTACAGCTTGCCCAACAATTCGCGGATCATCGCGTGCACTTGCTGGGCCTGGTCGGGCGTGGCTGTCTTGCCCGTACCGATCGCCCATACCGGCTCGTAGGCTAACGTCACGCGGGCCATGTCAGCTGCGCTAACGTCTTGCAAACCGACGGTCACCTGCCGGGTCACGACGTCGGTGGTCTCGTCGCGCTCTCGCTGGTCGAGAAGTTCGCCCACGGCCAGGATAACGTCGAGCCCGTCAGCGAGGGCCTTTCGGACCTTGCAGTTGACCAGTTCGTCTGTTTCGCCGATGACATGCCGCCGCTCGCTGTGACCTAGTATCACGAAGCTTACGCCGACATCCTTCAGCATCGCGCCGGACACTTCGCCGGTGAACGCGCCGTTGTCCTCGTAGAACATGTTCTGGGCGCCGAGGGCGATACTCGCATTAGCCAGCGCCTCGCCCACCGCCGACAGATAAACAAACGGCGGCGCCACGCCGGTGTCAACGGCGTCGACCGAGCCAATTCGCTCCGCCAGCGCAGCAGCCAAGGCGACGCCTTCGGCGGCGGTGGTGTTCATTTTCCAGTTGCCAGCTACGTAAAGCTTCCTGGACATCGCAGCTCCAAAGCAGAATTTCCGCCCGGGCTAAGCCAACGGAGGCAATCGGCCCGGGATTGAGCCCCATAATATGACGTGTTATCGCTTTGGAGTCAACCCGAATCAGAGGGCTTCTCTGGCCTGAGGGAAGCTTCCCAGGATGTGCATTTCCCCGCAGTGCTCTCGGGCGGCCTCTATGGCCTTGGCGACGTTGTCGTCCTGGACGTGACCTTCCGCCTCGATGAAGAAGTAATACTCCCACTCACGCCGCCGCGATGGACGACTGGCGATGTTAGAAAGATTGACGCCGAACTTGGAAAATGCACTCAACGCCTCGGCTAAAGCACCAGACTTGTGGCTGGTGGTGAACATCATGGCGGTCTTGTCCCGGCCGCTGGCATCGGCGGAAGTCGTGCCGATCACGAAGAATCGCGTCCGATTGTTCGGGTTGTCCTCAATATTGGTGAAGATGACACCGACGCCATACAGCTCTGCAGCCAGCGTCGAGCCGATGGCGGCCAGGCCTTTCTCCGCCGCAGCCATCTGCACCGCGCGGGCCGAGCTGGCGACGTTGATGAAGTTGTCGCGCCGCCCCTGGCTTGATAGCCACTGGCGACATTGGGCGAACACCTCCGGCTTGGAGGCTATGGCGGTGATCTCTTCCAGCTTGCAGTTGGCGAGCAAGTTATGATGCACCTCGGCCATTACCTCGGCAATCACGACCACGTGGGAGTCGATAAAGCAGTCCAGCGTGTCCACCACGTCGCCGCCGGTGGTGTTCTCGACCGGCACGAGACCCAACTGGCAGTGCTTGCGCTCGACTTCCTCAAAAACGGCGTGGATATCCGCCAGTGGCTCATATTCAATGGACGCGCCGAACTTTCGCATGGCCGCCTGGTGAGAGAAACTGCCCTCGGGCCCCAGAAAACCTACGCGAAGGGGTTTCTCCAACGCCAGCGAGCCGCTCATCAGCTCGCGATAAATCGCCTTGAGCGTCCCCTGGAGCAGCGGGCCGTCGTTCAGTTCGGCTATGCGGCGAAGAACCCTCTGCTCGCGGTCGGGGTCGTACACCGCGGCGTCCGTCTCCCGTTTGGTGTCCCCAATTTCCACGACCACTCGGGCGCGGGCATTGAGCAGCTTGACGATCTCGGCGTCAAGCTCATCGATTTGCCGGCGGAACCCAGAAAGGTCGCCGTGGTTATTGTCTCGACTGTCGGTCATTGGCAGACGCCTTCGTCACGCGGGTCCTTAAAAGTCGGCCTCCGATAATACGTTGTAAACGGATTACCCCGGGCGGTCAAGACGTTTGGCATCGCCGCGGGCCAAATATCCCACATGCCTGCCCGGGCGGTCACAGAAAGTTGACGGGGTCCACATCCGCGATCACCTCACCGTGGATGTCCCGAAGCACACCGGCCATACGCCCGCCGATAACCCGCTGCACGACGCCCGCTTGCGGAGATGTCAGGATTATCGAAAAGCGGAACTGATCGCGAATCCTCGGTATGTCCGCCGGGGCCGGGCCCGTTATGGCAACGCCCGCCGGCAGGAGCAGCCGCCTCAGCCGCGCCGCCAGCTCCACGGCGGCGGCCTCGGCCTTGAGCTGCTGGCGGTGACGAACAATGAACCGCACCAGCCGGCTGAACGGCGGAAGACCAGCCTCATGCCGCTGCTGCATCTCCAGCTCGGCAAAACCCGCGCAATCGTGCTGGGCGGCGAACTGCACAGCCGGCTCGTCGGCGTGGAGCGTCTGGACGATGACCTCGCCGCCAGCCTTGCCTCGCCCAGCCCGGCCTGCAACCTGAACGATAAGCTGGAACGTCCGCTCCGACGCGCGGAAATCCGGCACGGACAGCGACGTATCCGCCGAGATCACGCCGACGAGCGACACCCGCGGAAAGTCCAGCCCCTTGCCCACCATCTGCGTGCCGAGCAGAATGTCCAGCTCACCATCGGAAAAATCGTTGAAGACCTTCTGGAACTGCTTGGGCGAGGTCATCGTGTCGCTGTCCATCCGAGCGACGCGGGCGGTGGGAAACTTACGCGACAGCTCGCCCTCGATCCGCTGAATGCCCAGGCCGAACAGCAGCAGCTTGCCCCCGCAGGCTGGACAATGCTCCGGCAAGGCGGCGGTGCGATTGCAATAGTGGCACATCACAAGCTGCGTCGCCCGATGGAACACCATCGCCCGCGTGCAGCTATCGCAGTACATCTCCCATTTGCACGACGGGCAGAACACGTAGCTGGCGTAGCCCCGGCGGTTGAGCAGCAGGATGATCTGCTCGCGGCGGTCCAGCGCGGCTGCCATTTTGTGGGTGAGCGTCTTGCCGATCAGTTCGATCTTGCCGGGCTCGATCTCGCGGCGGAGGTGGACGATTTGCAGGGACGGCATGGGCAGGCCCTGCACGCGGCGTGGCAGGCGGAGCAAGTCGTATCGGCCCTGCTGAACGTTATAGAGCGATTCCAGCGAAGGCGTCGCCGAGCCCAGCACGACCGCCGCTCCGGCCAGCGACGCCCGCATGACGGCTACATCCCGCCCGTGGTATCGCGGGGCGGTGTCCTGCTTGTATGTGGATTCGTTTTCCTCATCGACGATTATCAGCCCGAGATTCGGCGTGGGCGCGAAGATGGCGCTGCGAGGCCCGACGACCACCGACGCCTCGCCGTCTCGCACTTGCTGCCAGTGGAAGGCCCGTTGCGCGCCGGTCAGGCCGCTGTGCAGAACAGCCACGCGGGGCAAGCGCGTCAACAGGCGCTGGAGAGTTTGGGTGGCCAGGGCGATTTCCGGCACGAGGAGGATCGCCTGCTTGCCGGCGGCTATCACCTGGCGGATGGCGCGAATGTATACCTCCGTCTTGCCGCTGCCTGTCACGCCGTGCAGCACGGTGGCCGAGAAGCCTGCCTCCAGCTTGGGCGAGAGGGCGTCCATGACGGCCTGCTGGTCCTCGTTGAGCTCGAAGGGGTCTGGCTCGGTCTCCCCGCTGAGCGATTCCAACGTCACCGGGCGCGTATCCAGGCGGATCAGTTGCCGCCCGGCCAGTCGCTTGATGGTATCGCCCGAAGCTCCGCTGTGGTGCCTCAGGCCTTCCAGCGTGAGCGGCTCGACGCCTTGTTTACGGGCCTCCAGCAGCTCGTCCAGCACGCGTTTCTGCCGCCCGCCAAGTCGGCTGGGCCAGTCGGCCCGCTCGGCGGTGAGGTAGGCGACGGTCTCCGTCTTGTCCGCGTGCTTGCCCACGGCTGAGGGGACCATCGCTGCCAGCACCATCCCCAGCGGCGTGAGGTAGTAGTCGCTTATCCACTGGCCGAGCTTCAGCATCGATTCATCAAACATCGGGCGGGGGTCGATGACCTCAGCCACGCTCTTGAGTTTGCCGCCGCGGTCGGACTGGCGGCATGCATCCACGATGACGCCGTTGAGCTTCCTGCCGCCCCGCCCGAACGGCACGCGCACGCGCTGGCCTACGGCGGGCGCACCCATGTCGGCTGGGTAAAGGTAGTCGAACGTCCCCCACACGCCGGTCGCCACGGCGATGCCGACGGCTGACACGCTCTGTGCGTCGCTGGCGGCGGGGTCGGGGGTATCGGCTTGCTGAAAAAGCTCGGCCATGCCCGCATCGTACTTCCCGCCGGGCGGATTGCCAACCATCGACCCGGCCGCCGGCCCACGCCCCCGCCAACCAGCCGGGCCAACCTTGATATTTGACAATGGCGGGCAATATTGTCATGCTGATTTCGCCAAACCTTGCCACTTAAGCTCAGGCTGCACGTGGAAAGAACTTTTCGCACTTTTCGCACTCGTTGCACCCATCGCAGGAGTGCAGGAGATATTTGAATGTCCGATTCACCGCAGAGCGAGCAAGCCACGTTGGCTGACAGCCGAATTCTCGTCGTCGATGACAATGCCCAGAACCTCGAGCTGATCGTGGCCTACCTGGACACCCTCGGCGTGCAGGTGGATACCGCCGTCGATGGCGTCGATGCCCTCGAGAAGGTCCAGCAGGCTGACTACAACCTTATCCTGCTGGACATTATGATGCCCAAGATGAGCGGTTTTGAGGTGTGCCCCAAACTCAAGAGCGACCCGAAGACCCGTGACATCCCCGTCATCATGGTCACTGCACTGAACGAACTGGGCGATATCGAACGAGCCGTCGCCAGCGGCACGGATGATTTCGTCACCAAGCCAGTCAACCGCCTGGAACTGATCACGCGCGTCAAGAGCCTGCTGCGGGTCAGCCATCTGAAGAACGAACTGGACCGCACACTGGGCTACCTGCAAGAGATGCAAAGCCGCAAGAACGACGACGACCAGGACACCAAGAGCGACTGACCCGCCCCGCAAGCATCGCCCGAGGGGCTGCGACCGATTTAGGAGAGCATTGTGAGCAACAACGAAGATTATCTTGCCCTGTCCGTGCGGGAGTTCGCTGCGGTAACGGCTGAGAAAACGCCAACCCCCGGCGGCGGATCGGTGGCGGGCGCTGTGGGGGCGCTGGGCACGGCCCTGGGCGAGATGACGCTGAACTTCACCAAGGGCAAAAAGAAGTTCGCCGAACATGAAGAATACTACGAGCATCTGTCTCGCCGGCTCATCCGGGCGAGGGGAATGTTCTGCGACCTGGTCGCCGACGACGTGGCGGCCTACAAGCTCTACCAGGCCACCGGCAAGCAGGAGGAGGGCCCGGCCAGGCACGAGGCCATGGAAATAGCCACCGCCGCAGCCATCAACGTGCCGCGTGAGGTGGCCAAACTGGCCCTGGCTGTGATGGAAGACATGAAGGAATTCATCGCCAAGTGCAACACCTGGCTGATAACAGACCTGCTTGCCTGTGCGGCGCTGTCTGCGGCGGCGGTGAGGCTGAGCGACTATAATGTGCGCGTAAACGTGCCGAACCTGGCAGATAAGCAAGCAGGCGGCGAGGTAAAGCAGACGTCGGCTGACGACCTCGCCCGCGCCAACGCCCTGCTGGCTGAGATCGAGCAGCTCGCCCTGCCGCACCTGCCATAACAAATGGCCAAAGACTACAACATCACCAAGCCCAACGGGCTTTGCTGCGCTTGCGAGCAACAGCTCCAGCCGGACCAGGAGTTCGCCGCCACTGTCCGTCAAATCGAAGACGGATTCGCCCGGCAGGACTTCTGTCTGAACTGCTGGGCCGACGAGTTGGCCGACGAGCCGGATGTCATCGGCGTGTGGCGAAGCCGGATCCCATTGCCCAAGGAAAAGAAGAAACTCCTGGTCGACGACGGCGTGCTGGTAAACTTCTTTCAGCGGCTGGCCGATACCGACCAGCCTGCCAAGCTCAGCTTCCGCTACGTGCTGGCACTCATCCTGATGCGGAAGAAGCTGCTGAAATACGACGGCATGGATCGCGACGAAGCTGGCCAGGACGTATGGAAGATGCGCCTCCGGGGCAGCGACGAAGTGCACGAGGTAATCGACCCGCACATGGACGACGATCAAATACTCCAGGTCAGCCAAGACCTGGGGCAGATCATGGAGATCGACGAATGACCGCCAAATGGACGCTGCCGGCGATTCTACTGGCCGGGCTGTCGCTGCTGACGGCTGGGTGCTGCGTTGGCCAGATGCCCGCGCAGATGCTGTCTCTCGATGCGCTCGTCGAGAGCCACAACACCAACGCCGGGCAGGTGCCCCACCTGTGGGCCAGAGCGAGAATCCAAGTGTCCTTCATGGCCACGCTGGACAACGGCGCGCAACTGCCCGTCACCTGGGGCTCGACCAGCCAGCTAGCCAGCCCCAACGGGCTGCTGCTAATGGCCAAGGGCCCCGACCCGCTGGGGCAGCACAACTTCGTACTGATAGGCCGAGAGACCGCGGCCATGGAACTGTTCCGCCTGGGGGCGAGCCTGGAAGAGGGCGTGTACTACTTTTGGTACACCTTTGGCGGCAGCCGGGGCGCCTACTGGGGGCGCAACGGCCGGGCCGACGCAATGGTCGGCAAGATTCCCATAAATCCGCACGATCTGCTGGCCGTGCTGAACGTGTCTATGTTGCCAGCCGACCAGACCACGCTGCCCGCCGTGGCAATGACCATGCGCACCACGCCGTGCGAGTACGCCTATGTCGTCACCTCCATCGACCGACACCCCGACACGCAGCAAATACTGTTCCGCCGCGAAACGCTGTTCACCTGGTCGGACGACGAGCCGGCCAGGCCGTTCGAGATGAACTTCTTCGACGCAAACGGACTGCGGATAATGACAGCCAAGCTGAGCGACTACCAACCCATAGCCGCAAACCCCGCGACGGGCAGCAGCGCCGCCATCATGCCGACCGACATCGAAATAGAGTGGCCCCTCGTTAAGTCCAAGATGCACATCGTGCTGTCGGAGATGAGCACCAAGAAAGTACCCCCCGCAGTCTTCAGATACAGCAACCACGCACCGAACCTGCTGCCTGACGAAGAAATCCAGATCGACGCAGCCCCCCCGGCTGAAGGATCCACTCCATGACTCGCACCCGCCTCGGAATTATTTGCCTGCTTGCGGGAGTGCTGGCTGTCTTCTGCGCCGCCCGGGCCGCATGGGCCCAAGCTGACCAAGCCCGCCCCCTGGCAGCCGAGCAGTTCATGCTCACCGGCGGCGACGGCAGGCTGTGGCTCGTCCGCATCGGGCCTGACCTGACCAACTTCGAGACGCTGATGTACGAGCCGGGCGGGAAGTGGCAATGGGTGAATCGCGACGGCATAAGAGGCCTGCCAGCAACCATCACCGCGGGCGGCAAACAACTATACGTTCTGACGGCGGAACCTGCCTTTCTGATCGTCGACGCCAACGGGACCAGCATGGGCAAAGCGCCCTCCGAGGATGTCTGGCCCGGCAAGTCGGCTCCGCTGGCGACCTGCCTCGCCGAAGGTTTCGCGGGCGCAGCCGACGGGGCGTTCCTGGTTATCATAGGCGACTATCCGCCGGCCGAGCCTGTCGACACCGATGTAGCCCACGAGAGTGACCCGCCGGCTGAGCAGCCCGCCGAGGCCGACGGTGACCAGCCCGAAGACGCCCCCCAGCCCGCAATTCTGCCGACCGGGCTGGCTGTGCTGCAGCACGCCGGCGGCGAGTGGCGGAAGCTGGGCAATGCGTCTAACGTCGCCCTCACCGAAGGCGACAGCCTGCGGGCGGCGGTCGTCAATGGCAGACTGCATGTGTTGATAGCCAACCCCCAACAGCCCAGCGCGCTATGGTCCTGGGCCGGCGACGACGAGCCATGGACGCAAATTCCTCTAACAGGCCAAGCCCAATCCCACAAGCCCGTGGCGATGTTCTCGGCGTTCGATCAGCTCAGGCTGGTCCTGTCCGCCCCCGCAGCCGCTGAAGCAGAAGACATCCCACCCGCCGAGCAGTTGGTGATAGTCTCGCTGGATCAGGCCGGCCAGTTCGGCATCCCTCAGCCGATCACCCTCAACGGCGGGCCGCTGCAACTGCCGGCCGTGCCGCTGGCGGCATCGATGGGCGCGGTGGGCGACCGTCACATCGTCGCGTTGTTCTGGCTGGATGACCAGACGCCGAAGTTCATCTTGTGCGACGTCGCCAACGGTCAGGCCGACGGTGCCGACGTTCTGACGGCCCTAACCGAAGAGCCTCTGGACACCGGCGCCCAGGAGGTCATGAACTACTTCCTGGTGGTAATGGCCGGTATGTCCTTCGCGGTGATGATCGTCAGTCGCCCCAAGATCCCTGCCGGGCCACTGGCCCTGCCGATGTCGTGCAGGCCCGCCCCGCTTTTCAAACGCGTGCTGGCGAGCATGATCGACCTGCTGCCCATTAGCATGATCGCCTCGCTGGCCGTGCCCCTCCCCCAGCCCGCCGCGGATATGTTCGCCGACTGGGAGACGTTCATCGAGCAGTATAAGATACTCCTCAGTACGCGCCAGGCCGCCTATTCCGTCATCGTCACGATGTGCATGTTCATGGTCTACGGAATGATCATGGAGCTGCGATACGGCGCAACTCTGGGCAAGATGGCGCTGAAGTTGCGGGTAATCGGCGGCGACGGCAAACGCCCCGGACTGCGAGAGGTCCTGCTGCGGAACGTTGTGAAAATGCTCGAGCTCTGCATGCCCTGGCTGCTTGTGGTGCCGCTGCTGACCCCCTCTCGCCAAAGGCTGGGCGACATTCTGGCCCGCACCGCGGTGATCGAACAGCTCGGCCCGATCAACGCGCAACCCGAGACGCCCCCGCCGCTGCCGGAAGATGAGCCCGAGGACAATTAGCCCCCCGGCTGCAGGGAAGTTCTATTCGCCCTGCGTGGCCAGCGTCTGCTCCGCGTGGGCTGACTCGGCCAGGCGTTTCAGTCGCAACACGGTCAGGGCGGTGGTCAGTTGTATATCGGCGTCCAACTGCTCGGCCAGGTCGCGATCGAGCGTGTCTGCGTTGATGTCGTGGATCAGATCGGTCCGCTGACGAATGTCCAGCCAGTGTCGCATCTGCCCCGGCGTCATCCGCACTTCGATATCCGGCTCGACGCCCCATTGGGTAGCGCCATCCTTGCGGTGTACGAGTTTCTCCGACGGCCCCACGTAGTAGTAGGCGGCCGTCAGTTTGAGCAGCGCCTGGTGCGGCGGGGGCGACACTGTCAGCACCTGCTGAACGCTGCCCTTGCCGAAGCTCCTCTGACCGATGACGATCGCTCTGTCCAAGTCCTCCAGCGCCCCGGCGACGATCTCGGAAGCCGACGCTGTGTACTCGTCAACCAGCACGACCAGATCGCCATCGATGAAGTCACCGCGCCAGTCGGCTTTCTTGCGAGAACGGAGCACCTGCCTGCCCTGAGTCATCACAATTTGTCCGCTGGGCACAAACTCGTTGGCCATCTGCGTTGCCTGGTGCAGGAGCCCGCCGGGGTTGAGGCGGAAGTCCAGAATGATCGACTCGACCCCTTGGCTGTTGAGCTTCTTGAGAGCCCTGTCCAAATCGCGAGACGTCTGCTCGGTAAAGCGAGTGACGCGGATGTAGCCGATGTTGCTGTCTGCATCGAGCAGGTAATCCCACTGCCCGTCCTGTTCCATGCGCCACCCTTTGACGCTGAGAATATTGATCTTGTCTCGCTTCACAGGCACGTCGAAAGGCTTGGCGACGCCTTTTCGCTCGATCCGCAGGACAACGGTAGTGCCCTTCTTGCCGACGATGCGATCGATCACGGCGCTCATGGCCATATCGCGGGTGTTCACGCCGTCGACGGCGACGATAAGGTCGCCCATTTTTATGCCCGCTCTGAAGGCGGGTGTGCCCGCTATTGGCGTCATCACGCGCAGGGGTCCGCCGGGCTCCTTGCCCACCTGTATTCCCACGCCGGTGAAGTGCCCTTTTGTCTGCTTGCGGAACTGCTCGACCTCGTTGGGCCAAATCGCCGCTGAGAACCTGTCCAGCGCGCCAAGCATTCCGTCGCCGAACTCCATGGCCAGCACGCCCGAGGGAATGTTCACGGTCCGTTCGGAGGCATCCAGCACGTAGTTCATCGCCAGAAGAAGGTCGAGATAGTCCAGCGCGCCGTCCTTACTTGTGAAGTGCTCAGCTGTCTTGTCCAGGGCGGTCAGGAAATCCTCGCGGAGCTCATCGTCGGCCAGCGACTCGAAGCTGTCGGCCGCCTGGGGCGTCTCGGCCAGCACGCGAATACTCGTCAGGGCGGCGTCGACGAGCTTGTGATAGTCCACGGACATGACATAGACGCTATCTACCTGGGAAATGATGGTCCGCACCATTTCAACGTCGATGCCCTTGGCGATTTCCTCCCACGGCGGTTTGGCGATTTCCTCCCCCAGCGGGTCGTTGGGCTCGCCTGTTTCGTCCTCGGCCTTACCGTAATAACGCAGCACCCGCACGTGCTTGGCGACGAGCTTGACCATTCGCCTGTATTCAGTGTTGTCCTTGTCGATCTCCTCCAGGCCGGCGTACACGACCAGGGCGTCTTCCCAGTTGGCCTGCTCAATAAGCTCCAGGCCTCGCGCTTCGTTCTCCGCAATCAGCTCGATGTACCACGGCTCGGCAGTAATATTGTCGGTCTCGCTTGCCAACTGCTTGGCCATCGTTGCCTGCCCCAACGCCCGTCGCCACGGCGAGTCGGTGACCATCATCTCTACGTCCGAAGCTGCCATCGCCAACTCACTTTCGATGCCTCTCAGCTCGCGGGCTGCCGACGTAATGGCGGGCAGACTGGACAGGTCCGACTCCACCCACTGCTTGCGATAAGCCTCAAACTGCCGAGTGAACTCCTGACTGACCTCGACGAACTCCCGCCCGTACTCGCTGTCCATTGCGCCGGATGTTTCGACCAGGCCAGCAATTATCGCCATTGCAGCGTCCGACGCCAACAGCGTAGCGGCCATCAACTCGTCTGTCTCGTCGGCGCCGGCGGCCGCCAGATTGTCAATGATGGGCATGGCCTCGTACTCTTCGAACAGATCGTCCACCATTTGCTGGAGCTGCTTGTAGTCCTCATCTTCGACGAGCTGGTCATGGACGGACTGCACCATCATCCCACGACGGACTCGCGTGACGTCATCGGCGTATTCCTGGGCCCGCACGGCCTCGCTCTGGCCAAGCTTGACCTGGTGTTCGTTGAGCAGCTCGAGGGCGGAACTGGTAACTTTATCATCACCAAGCAGTTGGGCGGCCTCAGTGAGCGTTTCGACCGCGGCTGAAAAATCGCCCGCGAGCGCTTCGGCCAAGCCTTCGTCCCGCATGGCCGTCCCCAGTTCGGCTGGGGCTGTGGTGGCTTGCGGCGGGGCTTGGGCGTCGTCGGTGGTGGCAACGGCGTCAACTGCCGGGGCGGCGACGGCGTCCTGGGCAACAGCGCAACTGCCAGCCACAGATAACATTGCAGCCACGGTGAGTAGCAACACGATTGTACATAAGCGCATAAGTATTCGCACCTCTCGGCTCCCAAGCTTCCATTATACCAGGCCGGGTCGGCCCGGAGACCGTCCAAAAGCGCCCTTACCATGGTACGCATCGGCCGAGGCAAAGGTTGTCACTTGCGCGCACTTTGCCCGGCAATTACAACATCGGCCCAGACAGCGGAAAAAGTGAAGAACTCTCTTGGCACGCCTTGGCCCCCGTTGTATAACGCCGCCAACTAAACTCTTACCTCCATTATATCCAAGGAGAGGTCCGCATGGCCCAAAAAGTGAAAGTAACCGTCTGGGGCGAGAACGCCCACGAAAAAGTCACCGCCGATACCCAGAAACTCTACCCCGATGGCATGCACACATACATCGCCAATTTCCTCAACACTCAGGACGACATCGAGGCCCGCACGTCCATACTCGATGAGCCCGAGCACGGCCTGACGGAAGAAGTGCTGGCCAACACCGACGTGCTGACATGGTGGGGCCACATCGCCCACGGGCAGGTGGAAGACGCCATCGTGCAGCGCGTTTACGAGCGCGTGATGGGCGGCATGGGCATCATCTGCCTGCACAGCGCACATTTTTCGAAGATATTCACCAAGCTGATGGGCACGACGTGCAACCTTAAGTGGCGCGAAGTGGCCGAGCGCGAGGTGCTGTGGGTGACCAGGCCTGGCCATGAGATTCTCCAGGGCATCGACGACCACTTCATCATCGACCACGTAGAGATGTACGGCGAGCACTTCGACATACCCGAACCGGACGAGACGATTCTCGTCAGCAGCTTCGAAGGCGGCGAGGTGTTCCGTAGCGGGTGCACGTGGCGACGCGGTGCGGGCAAGGTGTTTTACTTCCGCCCGGGCCATGAGACGTACGACGTGTTCTACAACGAGAACGTGCAGAAGGTCATCACCAACGCCTGCCGCTGGGCCAAGGGCACGGGCGTGCATGTGCCGAGCTGCAGCAACCCGGAGATGGGCTGGTTCCTGAAATAGCGAAGGCTTATCCTCCATAGCTTCAGCGAAGGAGGATAGCCCACGCTTGCCGGCAGGCAGGAATTACACGGGCCGCAGAGCTGCGTCCGCTGCGTCCACGAATTACGCGAATTGTGCGAATGAGAAAAGAAACGCAGCGGAGTCGCCGCCGGAGGCGAGTTGGCGGCTAGGCGCTGTCGTCGTCTTCTACCGGCCAGGCGAGAGCGATCTGGCTCTTTCGGACGAATACGACGTTAGGAGTGAGCACTGTCCCGGAATTGAGATCGGTAATCTTGGGGCCCGTGATGGCTATGACGGGCCTGGTCTCCAACATCAACTCGTCGACCAGACGTTGATCCATGGGAATGTGGGCGATCCCCTCTATCTTCATGCCGCTTGCCGTCAGCACGACGACGGCCACCTGCTTCTTCTCTATATGAGGCACACCCATCGTTCGGCCCCTTCGCATAACGAGCACGGTCTGCCGCGCCAACGCGTCCACTCCATTATATCCCCCGGCTGCTGGGGTGTGCAAAGTCATGCCTTTTTTCGGGGGCTTCACGGCTGGTCTCCCCGCGTGCCCCCCTGCCTCCCGCCCGGGTCAATAACATCGACCTGCAACAAAACAACGCAGGCTGACGCGTTGGACGCATCAACCTGCGCATATACTCTAACTCCGGCCGGCTCATTATCGCAAACCGGCCCGATGTCAAATCCGCTTACTTCTTTTTCTTCTTGGCGGATTTCTTCTTGGTCTTCTTCTTGGCCACTTTCTTCTTGGCTACCTTTTTCTTGGCGACCTTTTTCTTGGCTACCTTCTTCTTGGCTACCTTTTTCTTGGCTACTTTCTTCTTGGCAGCCTTCTTGACGGGCTTCTTCTTGGCGACCTTCTTCTTGGCGACCTTCTTCTTGGCAGCCTTCTTGACGGCCTTCTTCTTCTTGGCGACCTTCTTAGCCATGTTTGATCTTCCTCTTCTGAGTTGGCCTGTTCGGCCTAGTTCGAGTCAGCCCGTCGTTTTGATCTGGTGCCTACGCCGGCACTCGACGGAACTGGATCATTCTTGCCCATAAAAAGCGTACCATAAACATCGGCAGGTTATCATTCGTCTATCCATAAAAGATTGCAACGAAAATTTTCCCTGCTTTTCTTGTCGCGCGCCGTTTTGTTGCGCGCCAACAATGCCGACTCACATTTCTCGCTGCATAACACCGCTGCAATAGTCCTGTCTACATCCTTGCGGCCCAGTCATGGGCTGGTATAATTGAGGCGCATTTTCTGCAGGGTAGTCATCTTTTCAATGATGATGGACCGTTGTATGCGTGTTGTCGTGAGGCGAGTTGTTATCCGACCGTTGCGTTACAGTGTCTATCACTGCGCCCGCGCATTTACTATCGTCGAGCTTTTCGTCACCATCATCACACTGGCGCTGCTGGCTTCGATCGTCCTGCCTTACTTCCCGCTGGCCACGCGAGTATCACGGTCGGTAATCTGCAAGAACAACCTTCACAACCTCGCCGCCCTTTTGCACACGGACAACGGCGAGTCGCTCGGCCTGGCGGGCAGCACCGCAAGTACCGTGCCCGGTGCGAGCCGATGGACGGACTTCGTGGCGGACAATAGCCTCCAGCGCCTGATGCTGTGCCCCTCCGATGACACCCCGCGCGACATTCTCACAGGCCTGCGCCATGTCTATGTCCGTCAGGATGGCGGCGTGAACACAACGCAGGCTGGCGTGAAGCATTCCGACCTGGCCGATCTGCTGGCCGGGCGGAACGTGCCCGACAAGCAGCTCTACTACAACTTCCGCGGACAAACCAACGGCTCGTGCATCTCTCGCCTGAAAGAGGATGTCCCCGGCGTGCCGGGCGCGTGGCGAATGGTCCGCAAGCGCGTAGGTTGGCAGTGGGTGTACGACCTCAACGGCGGGCCTCCCGACGACAACCAGGCTCTGGTCGCCATCGATACATGCGCAGCCTTCGCTATTACATTCACAGGCCCGTGGATCGAGATCCGCCCGCTCGGGAGGCACCCCCAGTGGAGCAGCGGCAGCAGACACTGGGTCTGCAAGGGCAGCCCCGATGACGCCGACGGATGGGAGGCCGACGTCCTCGTCCGCCTGACGGGCGTGGCCTACGACATCGTAAATCCGCCCGTCCGGATATACGCCGGGCAGACGAGTTACGGCATGAGCAACCTCGTGGGGATCCGGAATTTTCACCTGGGTGACATTTGGCTGCTGGAATACACCCACGCCATCGCCGACCTGACCCCAGAGACCGGCGATCGACCTTTCGACAGTGACCCGACCAACGGCGAGGTCCTCGCTCGCCACAACGGCCAGGCCAACGTCATGACAGTGGGCGGGGCTGTCAGCAGCTTATCGCCGCAACAATTGGCTGGCCCTGCCATGCTGGCTGTGGGCGAGTGACGGGCGGGGTTTGAGGCTTGGGTGAGGTTTGAGGTTTGAGCCTGGGGGTGGGCAATAATATCTCTTGCCCCCTTGACGCGCAAGGCGTATACTCGCCGATTCGCTATGTAATCGAACAGAGGCAATGACCATGAAGAAAGAAGTTCACCCAGAATACCAAGATATTTCCGTCAAATGTGCGTGCGGCAACACGTTCGAAACGCGTTCGACGTCCGGCGACTTGAAGGTCGATATCTGTTCCAACTGCCACCCCTTCTACACGGGCAAGCAGAAGTTCGTCGACGCTGCAGGCCGGGTCGAGAAATTCAACAAGAAGTTCGGCGGCGATTACTTCCGCAAGCCGGCTGCCAAAAAAGTCAAAAATTAGCTTACCTGCATTCCGATAACGCCGACGGCCCCTCGGGGGTGGTCGGCGTTTTTCTGTGGTTACCGAATTCAACTTGTTGCTAACATTAAACAGAGCCCGCCGACCAGCCCGATAGGCGGCAAAAAGCCATGAGCGAACAAAACGCATTAACCGACAAGCTCGATGAGTTGGACCGCCTGTACACCCGGGCCGGCGAGCAGATGCAGGACCCCGACGTCGCAGCCGACCAGCATCGCTTCATCGCCGTGGCCAAGGAGCATGCGAAACTCGCGCGCATCGTCGAGCCCTACCGCCTGTACACCAAGCTCGTCGACGATCGCCGGCAAGCCCAAAGCATTCTCGACGACGCCGACAGCGACGCGGACATGAAGGAACTGGCCGGCCAGGAAGTGCAGGAACTCCGCGACCAAATCGACGAGGCACTCGATAACGTCAAGGGCTTGCTCGTCATGAGCGACGACCAGGACATCGGCTCGGTGGTGATGGAAATTCGCGCCGGCACGGGCGGGGACGAGGCCGCCCTGTTCGCCGGGAACTTGTTCGGCATGTACCAGCAATACGCCGGGCGGCACGGCTGGAGCTTCGAGGTGCTATCGGGCAGCGGGACGGCCCTGGGCGGGTACCGGGAAGTGGTGATCGCCATCAAGGGCCAAGACGTATGGGCCCGCCTGGGCTACGAGGGCGGCGGCCATCGCGTGCAGCGAGTGCCCAAAACCGAAAGCCAGGGGCGCGTCCACACGTCAGCTGCCACCGTGGCAGTGCTGCCCGAGCCAGAAAACATCGAAGTGGACATCAACTGGGACAAGGACGTCGACGAGTTCACCAGCCGAGCCGGCGGGCCTGGCGGGCAGAGCGTCAATAAGGTGGAGTCAGCCGTCAAGCTGCAGCACCTGGAGACGGGCATCACCGTTTCGATGCGCGACGAGAAAAGCCAGCATAAGAACCGCGCCAAGGCCAGGCGAATCATGGCCGCCCGCGTGCATGAGTTCTACCAGAGTCGCCAGCGCGCCGAGGAGGCCGCCGTCAAGAAGCAGATGATCGGCTCAGGCGACCGGTCGCAGCGGGTGCGCACCTACAACTTCCCGCAGAACCGCTGCACGGACCATCGCCTCAAGGGCCAGGGGGCGGAGGGCGCGAATTACAACCTCGACCGGATCATCTCCGGTGACCTGGACGAAATGGTAGACGCCCTCATGGCCAGCGACCGAGCCCAACGCCTGGCAAACCTGTAACGAACTGCTGGATATGCTCGCCTTCTACGGCAAGGCGGCGTCGTTCTACGGCACGATCTCCAACAAACGTTCAGCCAGCCGTACGTGGCGGCTTTTCTCAGGACCGCCGGACGACACCGTCGCAACTCATGTCGCTACGGCACGATCTCCAACAAACGTTCAGCCAAGCGTACGTGGCGGCTTTTCTCAGAACCGCCGGCACGACACCGTCGCAACTCATGTCGCTACGGCACGATCTCCAACAAACGTTCAGCCAAGCGTACGTGGCGGTTCTTGTCCCGACACAACCTGGCAACCTGCTGGCGCAACGAGGGGTCCTCAACTTTTGAAACGAGTTCGGCGTAACGCTTGGCGACTTCCTGCTCCTTGGCCAGCAACACGCGGAACTGTTCGGACAACAGCGCTTGCTCAAGCATCAGCGACCTCCTCCTTGGTTAGCTGACAGCCCAGACGATCCAGCAACGAACGATGCACCCTCGAGTCGGCGAGCATGGCCCGGAGAATTGTGTGCACTTCCGCCCGTTGCTCCGCGTCAAAACAATCGACGTATTCTATCTCCCGGGCAACATCTGTCAGCGATTGAGTGATTTGCATTTCAAGGTCAACGATTTTCGATGTGATCAACTCGTCCGTGACTTGCCGGCCTATCATTTCGATATCTCCATGAGTGTAATGAGAAAGCATCGGCACGCTATCCATCGGGCACATTATCTCATGCGAAACATATCTATGCAACCGAAACGATCAACAAAAATGTCGCCCACGCAGACCAGCCCGCCCCCGGAAACTCAGCAGTGATTCACGGGCTGCAGGCGACGTTAGCAGATACTCGGCGCCAATCACCCCTTGTAGCTTAACGCTTTGCTCTCCGATCCCCAATCGACTGGGCTTGCCTTTCGGCGAAGTTGAGCCGGAGCTTCAAGAAAAGCTTCAAATCTGAGACTCGAATTTCAACCTCAGCTGCTCGAATTGCGGATATATGTGAAGAATTGCGTACCGCAAGAAAACAATGCCCGGGACTGGACTTGAACCAGCAAGGGGTAAAAACCCCACCAGGCCCTCAACCTGGCGCGTCTGCCAATTCCGCCACCCGGGCGTAAGAGGCTAGTGGCGGCATCTTATTGCCCCCCTTGCCGGCTGTCAAGCCCATGTTCAGCCCATAAATATTCTTCCCTCAGCCCACAAACCCATTGACTGACGCCCTCGACGAGGCTAGAATGAAGGGTTCACTCTAGCTCCACTGGCTTGCTTGCCGCTACACCTTGAAGGATGGAAGACCAGGAATGTCCACAGAAACTCCCCTCCCCTCGGACCCAATGGGCGCCAGCGTCAGCAAGCTCATCGCGAAGGGGAAAAAAAGAGGCTTCATCACTTACGAGGAAATGAACGACGACCTGCCTGATGAGGCAGTTTCGCCGGACAAGCTCGACTCACTGCTGATGGCCCTGGATGAACTGGGCATCGAACTACTCGACGAAGCCGAAGCCGCCGCACGCAGCGGCGACAAATCGGCAGACTTCGTCGAGGAAAAGCCCGAGAGCGTTGCAAAGAAGGCAAAAAAATCGAAGCTCGACGACTTCGACACGCCGGGAAAACGCATCGACGACCCCGTGCGCATGTACCTCACCCAAATGGGCGAAATACCCCTGCTCACGCGCAAGCAGGAAATCGACCTCGCCAAGAAAATCGAAATGACCCGAATGCACTTCCGCAGACGGGTACTCGAGAGCGACTACTGCATCCAGCAGGCAGCCGACATCCTGAATCAGGTCCACGCCGGCGACCTGCCATTCGACCGGACGATGAGAATATCCACCGCCGAGGACCTCTCCAAGGAAACCATCACGTCCCGCATGAAGTTCAACCTGCCCACGATGGAACAAGTCATCGAACGCAACCTGGCCGACTGGACCACCATCCGTTCGTCCAGGACCAGCGAGACCGAACGGCGGGCCGTCGGCAGACGCCTGATGCACCGACGCCGGCGGGCCGTCAAGCTCCTGGAAGAGCTCTCCCTGCGGACCAGCCGCATTCAGCCGCTGATGAAAAAGCTCGAACACATCTCGCAAAAAATGGACGAGCTGGGCAGAACCGTCGCCGCCAACGATGAAGACCTGCCCCCCGAGGACATCGAGGTGATGAAGGAAGAACTCGACGGCCTGGAAGACCTCGCCGTCGAAGAGCCCGACATGCTCCGCAAACGGATCAAGTCGATCCACAAGGTCTTCTACGATTACGAACACGCCAAGCGGGAACTGTCCGGCGGCAACCTGCGGCTGGTCGTCTCTATCGCCAAAAAATACCGCAACCGCGGCCTGAGCTTCCTGGACATCATCCAGGAAGGCAACACCGGCCTCATGCGGGCCGTCGACAAATACGAGTACCGCCGCGGATACAAGTTCTCCACCTACGCAACATGGTGGATCCGCCAGGCCATCACCCGCGCCATAGCCGACCACGCACGCACCATCCGCATTCCCGTGCACATGATCGAGACCATGAGCCGGCTGCGGAATATCTCCAAGCGTCTCATCCAACTGCTGGGCCGCGAGCCGACGATCGAGGAGATCGCCGAAGAAGCCGGCATGACCGTCTCCGAAGCGCGGCGAGTGCTGAAAATCTCCCGCCATCCGATCAGCCTGGACAGGCCAATCGGCGAGAGCGAGGACAGCTACTTCGGCGACTTCATCGAGGATGAGTCAGCCGAGAGCCCCATGGTCTCCGCCGGCACGGAGATGCTCAAGGACCGCATCGAAGACGTCCTCAAGACGCTCACCTACCGCGAACGCGAGATCATCAAGCTGCGGTACGGCATCGGCGACGGCTACACGTACACGCTGGAAGAAGTCGGGCGAATCTTCAAGGTCACCCGCGAGCGTGTTCGCCAGGTAGAAGCCAAAGCCATCCGCAAGCTCCAGCACCCCGTCCGCTCCAGAAAACTAGAAGGCTTCCTAGACAAAGCTCCACCTGCGTAAGGCAAGCGACGCAAGCCAGCGAGGTCAATACAATTGAATACCCACCCCGCGGCGAGCCAAACGGCTCGCCGTTTGTTTTCAGGGCCCGCCGCTCAAGCAGCAATAGCAGATAACAATCGCAAGTGTTCGCAAACGCACCCAAATAGCGCGACGCCTTGCTTCAGAACTTCTTCTTGTAGGCTTCGTAGAGCCGATTTGAATCCACTCCATCGATGACGCCGTACAGTACCTCGCCGCCTGTAAATACAGATTTGGCTACTGCCAACATCTCCATCTGCCTTAACACCGACTGATCAATCGCCTGCCAGTATTGGAGGATGAACACCTTCGCGGGCGACTCGAAGAGCCTTTGGATCTGATCGCCATTCTTGCCCATCATCCCTGGTTTTAGCGTGCCCGAAGTACCACGCCCCTTCAGAGCAAAGGCTACCGGCTGACGTCGACCGCTGATGACGATGCGCGTCGTAAAAAGGTCGTTGGTCTCCCCGCCCCAGTCTTTGAACTTGCCAGCCTGGCCGGCAATGCGCTGCAGGCCCGCCTTGAACTTCTTCTCGTACGCCACTTTCTTGGGTAGATCGCCCATAGGCGCAACCGACTTGACGGCAGCAAAACTGTCAATGTCATTGAGCGTTATTTGACGAATCTTCGCGCGGTCCACCTTAATCGTCACCTTTACGGTCTGTCCGGGCCCTTGTGAGCCCCCGGACCTCTTGGTCGGATATGCCTTAAGCTTCTTGGTGTCCCCTGCCAGATCCCGGATCTTCTTCTTATGATGCTGAAAAAAGGGAATCTTCTCGTAGGCTACCTTGCCATCAACCGTCACTTGTTCAACAATATCGTTAGCTGCCAGCTTCCCTGCCTCCTGAAGCACGCGGACGTGCTTGAGACCGGTCGCCTTCATCAGTTCCTTGACCGTCTTTACCTGCTTCTTTCCTGCATAGATCGCATCAAAGACTGCTGGCCGGGCCGCCCCTTTCCCAAGAATCTTAGCCGCGTGAGAAATATACTCATTCGCATTTGCCGGGGAATCTATGATCTTAGTAGCCATTGGACACCTCTATCAACTGGCCTTATCGAAAGGCGTAATATGCTTCGCCGGCATCATTCGGCTGACCGTGGCCTGGCCCACACCGAGCGCCTTGGCGATTTCGCCCTGTGACGTACCAGACTTCATCAGGAAGAGGATTAGCAGCCTCTTGATCGCATCAAGCTGCAGTTCAACGGGATCATGGATATCTGTGGTCCGCTTAGTCTTTGCCATCACAAGCTCCTATGAGTCCTTCGAGTGTCGCGTGTGACACTTTCGCGCCGCATTTGCCGTCATACCGACGACTAGACCTATGGAACCCCAGTCATAACCCATCCCCTTGAGGATGGCGAGCTGCTGGGCCACAGACCGACCTTGAGTCGCAGACAAACCTATCAGTCTGTCGAGCTTCATACTGATTTCCGCCAACAGTTCTTGTTCACTCTTATCCATATCACACCGTCCTTCGGTAGGCCTGGCCATCCTTGACCATTAAGCCCAAGCGTTCCCAACGTTGCCACGCGGCGGAGATACGCCCCGGGCTTATCTTAAGCTTCTTCTCAATTTCACGACGCTTCAGCGTCCCTGTCAGTTCATAGAGCTGCCGGTCCGTTTCGTCCTTGAGCTCCTCTTCGAGAATCGGGCCCATTTGCAGTTTGACCAAGGCCGTCAGCAAGACCTCAACCCGAGTCATCGCGCCGTTTTCGTGTTCATTGGGCATGCTTTCTGCTCCTCGCTATTTGGTAGCCACGGGCTTCTTGCCTCCCGTTTTGAGTTTCGACAGCGTCACACTAACCGTATTGGCCGTTGTCCCAACCAGCTTCGCGATTTCACCTGGAGCCAGCCCTGCGCGACTGAGCAGCTGTATCTGCTCGCCCTTGGGCCTTCCGTCGATAGCGGCCACCGCGGTCATACCAATCAGGATGTCTATCTTCCGCAGAAGCTCGGCGTTTGTGTCTTCTGGCATTTCATGCCCTTTCCGCGCCCCAGTCGCCCAGCCAGGCGCTGGAACTAAGTAGAGAATCCATAAGATCTGTCGGCGGCCCCGAACGGCAATGAGTGCCGTCAACAGCATGATTATACTGCAAGAATCATGCCACAATACTATAACTGGACTTTTGGGGAACGTCAACCACAATCTAGAGGGTGCGGGCATGCCCTTTTTGGTGTTTGTTTGGACACCTCTGCCATAATGGCAGATCATAGGGCGTCCGTACGGACGCGGAACGTAGAGGCGTGGCGGCCGTCGCGGGGATCATCTCCCAAGAACGCGGCGGGACAGGAGCCCCGCCGCACGGAAGGTGCAATCCGCCACGGCCTACCTTCGGCCCGTTGCACGCGGAACGGGCGGCGATCTACTCGCGGCGCGGTCGGCTTTCGGCTGTTACTCTTCATCTCCGCCCATGGCTGGGCCTCTTTGTAGGTCTAGTTGTTGCCACAGTAGGCGGTCCGTGCTCAAGCCTGCTCGGAAGGATAGATTGCTTACCATCGAGAACAGCGGCGCTCGCCTTCGCGCCAGGGCTCGCCACAATCGTCTGCCGACTCGACCTGCCGAGTAGAACTGGCGGTTACAGCCATCCATTTCCTGCAGGATTTCCGCCCACGACAAATGCTTGTACCGGGCAACGGGGAAGTTGAGCGTGTAGTACTTCCAGTCCCCGGGGAAGTCGTCGGCTGCGATTCGCCCGTCGGCGAGCATGCTGTCCCACAAACGTGTGCCCGGCAGCGGCGTGAGGAACAGCACGTTAAGCATGTCCAGGCCGTAATGGCTGGCGGCGCGGGCTATTCGCTTGCCGATACCTTGCGTGTCGGCGTCCAGGCCCATGATGAACGAACCCATCACGCAGATCTTGTGCCGCTGTATCCGCAGGACGGCCTCGCGGTGGTCGCGACGCTTGCGGACGTTGAACTTCTTGCCGATCTCAGCCAGGCCTCGGTTGGTGGGCGACTCAAAGCCGATGAACACGCCCTTGCACCCAGCCTTGCGGGCCAGTGCGAGCAGCTCCTCGTCGTCGGCAAAGTTGATGGTCACCTGACACATCCATTTCTTGCCGAGCTTCGCGCGAATCATCGCCCGCATGAGCTCCTTGGCCCGCTCGATGTGAGCTCGCCCCGTGCCGATGAGGTTGTCATCCACAATCAGCACGAGCTTCTCCCGCACTGTCCGCAGCTCGGCGATGACGTCGTCGATGGGCCTGTGGCGGTAACGCTTGCCGTTGAGTACGGAGACGCTGCAGAAATTGCAGTCCAGCGGACAGCCACGCGTTGTTTGTATCGAGCCGAACGCGTAGCCGGTCGTCAGCAGATCGTGTCGAGCGGGCTTGGCTTGGGACATATCGGCAAGGCCCGCGGCGTAGGTGCGCTGCAGTCGGCCTTGCTGGAAGTCTTCCAGCACGCCGGGCCATACGCCTTCCGCCTCGCCAGTGACGACGGAGTCCACGTGCTGGAGGGCTTCGTCGGCGCAGACGGTGGCGTGTATTCCGCCCATGATGACGGTAATGCCGCGACTTCGCAGCTCGCTAGCCAGTTGGTATGCGCGATCCGCCTGGGACGTGAAGGCGGTGATGCCGACAAGATCGGGCGCAGGCATGGCGGAGTAGTCCGGCAGGCCGAGGTTTTCATCGATGACTGTGACTTGCCATTCCGGCGGAGTCTGGCCTGCCAATGTCAGCAGACCCAGCGGCTTCCAGAGGCGGTACTTTTGCCATCGGCTTTGCTTGGCGTGACTCATGCTGACCAGTGGATTGAACGGGTTTATCAGGTATAAGCGCATGAATTCTCGAGACCGGGCGGAGTGGCGGTCGATAAATAAAAACACACGCCGTCCTTTTGGGCGGCGCGTGCTTGGTTCAGCTTGGTCTGGCTTAGACCTTCTGGACGTTGACGGCCTTGGGGCCCTTTTCGCCCTGGGTCATCTCGAACTCCACGTCATCGCCTTCTTCAAGCGACTTGAAGCCTTCGCCCACGATGTCACCGTGGTGCACGAACGCGTCCGTGCCATCCTCGGCCGTGATGAAACCAAAACCTTTTGTGTTGTTGAACCACTTCACTTTGCCTTTTGCCATAATCATGGCTCCTTCAGTCAATCAGCACATTGGATTCGCAAGCGTAATCATCCAAGGCGACTAATCCGCAAGGTGAAGGGCTTGCTTCACGAGGCGGTAGACCTGGGTGCATCCTGCAAATGAACACCGATGCTAACGATTTTCGCTGGCGGCCTGAAGAACTCTCCCCAATTCCGCCAGTCCGGAATGCTAATACTGTAGCCTACCCCGGCGGCAAGGTCAAGCTCCTAACTCCTTTAGTTTTGCGGATGCGTTTAGTTTTGCGTATGCGCCCTTGCGGACACAAGAGCCGCTTGCGTGGATGCGGGGAATGTGGGACGATGCTGTCATAGAACAAGGGGCTGTTGGTTGAAGGAGACCGCCATGAGCCGAACAAGTGGAACAAAACGTCATGCAAAGGCAAAGGACGCCTTCTTCCGAGGCAAAGCGACTGTCTTCGGCCGCGTGACGACAGGCCGGGCCAGCAAGCCTGTTGCGGGCGCTGAGGTCACCGTCAGCCTGGGAATGATAGACAGATCAAAAGGCTGGCCGCCTCGTGGGAAGCAAGAAGTGAAAGCCACAACGGACGACAAGGGCCGCTATGAGATCACAATCGCCGGCCTGAAAAACTTCGACGAGGCCGTTTTCGTGCCCTTCTTTTCGGTCTCGGTGATGTTAGCGAGATTCGCGCCCGAGCGAGTCATGGCAGACAGTCGCGAGTCGCAATTGCCCATGACGGGCAAGCGCGTGAAGATCGACGCCAACCTCAAGCCGGCCTTTGCACTCGCCGGGCGGGTCGTCGACGAAAAGGGCGAGCCCATCAAAGGCGTCGAGGTCCTTGTCTACCAGACCAGCAGCTATGGCTGCTTCAATCCGTCGCTGGTCGGCGGAAAATGGCCGAGGACGAACGCCGATGGCCGATTCCTGGCCGATGGAATGCCCATCGGCCTGCCATCCGAGCAGCGACAGGTGGCTGGCTTCTTTCACGATGACCTGGCCCGCCGCTTTGTCCAGCGGATCGGTGATCTCCCGCGCGACAGGAATGGCGTGGCGGACATGGGCGAGATCACGCTCCAAAAAGGCCTGCGCCTTTCGGGCACGGTGCGTGACACCAAGGGCAAACCGGTGTCGGGCGCGAAGGTGCTGGTAATGGCGGACGAGCCCTACCAAGGCGACCCCGGCTGCGCGCGGCCGCCCGCCAAGTGGGACCTGAAGACCGACGCCCGCGGCCGCTATGCCGCCAACGGCCTGCCGCCCATGCACTACAAGGTGTTCGTGACGCACGCGTCCCAGCCGCCCGGCACAAAGATGGACGTGAAGCTCATGACGCGGTCGCGATCGAACGTGGACGTCGTGCTGGACAAGAAGGCCGGCGTGCTGGCCGGCACTGTTTTCCGCGCCGACGGCAAGACACCCGCGGGGGGGTTCAAACTCGCCGCCGAGCAGGACTTCACGTGGGTCGACAAAAGCGTGACCATCAATAAGCGCGGGCAGTACTGGGTGGAGGGCTTTGCGCCGCACCTGGGGGTGCACTTCGAAGGCTTCAGCGACATGGACGATCTGGCGTGGTTCGACCCGCCCAACGAGCAGGCTGACATCCGTCTGCCGGCCGACATGAATGTGACCGGCCGGCTTGTCGATGCCCGCACGGGCAAGCCCGTCGCCGGCAAGAAGACAATCAGGCTCTCTGCACAGCCTTATTGGGGAGGAGGCTTCCACGCCGTCTCGGCCACTCGATCCGGCACGTTCGAGATGCCGGAGGTGTGGCCCGGCTCCTACTTCATCTGCGCCAATGCCGGCGACTACGTGACGACCTGCCGGCCGGTGAATGTCACGCCCAGCCAGTGCGACCTGGGCGACGTGCCCATGCACCGCGGCGTGACACTGACGGGCACGGTGACGACCTCGACAGGCCGGCCGATACGCGACGCGGAGGTGTTCATCGACAATCTGCAATTCTACGATGGCAAGGCCGTCCGCACGAACGCTCAAGGCCGATACGCCTTCAAGGGGCTGTCCGACGGCTCGTATCGGTTCCGCGTGCGGGCCGATGGCTGGGCGCCGTTTTACTTGCAGGAGGTCGAGCTGCCCATCGAAGGCGGGCGAGTGGTGAAGGACGTTCGCATGACCAAGGGCGTAAGCCTCACCGGCCGCGTGCTGAGCGGCGGCGAGCCCGTGACAAAGCAAATCGTGATCCTCTCAAGCCGCCGCGTCCGGGGCAAGAACCAAAAGCGCCCGTGGATCGCGGACACCAACACCGACGACGACGGCCGGTTCGTCTTCCCCAACGTCAGGCCGGGCGAGTACGAAATCCGGTGCGGCCTGACGACCCGCAACATTACCGTCAAACGCGGCAAGCCCATGACGTGCAACTTCCGCTGGCCAGGCCGGCTCAAGCTCACCCCCTCCAAGACAAAAGGCGGCCACGCGATGTAACGCGCCGGGCGTCCGCAGGGACGCCGCACCGCTAGACATTAGTCATTAGACCTTAGACATTGGCCGACAGGCCGCTAGGCCGACAGGCCAGGCCGCCATATGCGGTCCGCCGGAATGCCCACCCGCTCGGCAAACTCCCATGCAGGCGCAATCCCCGCGAGGCTCCCGATGTCGTGTGCGTCCGAGCCGAACGAGAACATCACGCCGCCCTCAGCCAGCGCCGCCACGTAATCCGCGTACCCCACCTTGAAACGCTCGCTGTAGTGCGGCGAGCCAACCACCGCCGTGCCGTTGATCTCGATAGCCGTGTTCGTCTCGCGGGCCGCGGCGGCGAGCTCGCGGGCGAAGGAGTCCGGCACGTGGCTCATCGTGTCGAACCATGGCCAGCCGTATGTGTCGAACTCGCCCTTGTTGAACCAATACGGATGCACCAGCACGTCCACAGCCTCGTGGCGGCAGACGGCCAGATGATGCTCGTGCTGAATGGCGACGATCTTGTCGATGTCGTACACCCCGTCATCGCAGTAGCACGAGTGGATGCCGGCTATCGCGTAGGCGAAGCCGAACTCCTCTTTCACGCCGGCGTCCAGCGGCAGCTGGCCCGGGCCGGTGAAGTCCACCTCCACGCCGAAGATCACCTCGATGGGCGGCTCGGCGAGTTGTTCGATATCTCGCTTGATGGCCCACTGGCCCGGCCGGTGAAAGGTCGGCCCGTGGTTGAAATGGTCGGCAATCCCAACCACCTCCACGCCGCAAGCCGCGGCCTCGCCGACAATGGCCGACACCTGCATGGTCTCATTGGCACACTCACAATGCGTCGTGTGGACGTGAAAATCATACTTCGGAATACTCGAATCCTGCGACCCACTCGAACAACTCATGGACGTTCCTTTCCGCACAAACAACACCCGACGGGTGCCATGCCCACGCTTGCGTGGGCATGAACAATGACCGACGAACAGTCATGCCCCTTCCCCGCCGGAAAAGACGATAGGGCACATTCAAGGTTAGCATACTGCGCGGCCGACATCCTCATCCGCCGCGTCAGGCAAGCTCGGCATGGCAATCACAGCCGTCATTATTCTACCAAGAAACGCAGCCCGTAGGGCGGGGCTACTGTTCTTCCAGGATCGGTTGGAGCAACTCGTCCATCGCCTCGCCTGCCTCGCCCACCAGGCCGCCTCGGAGGAACATCAAGAACTCCAACGTCGGGACGCGGAGGCCAGGGCGGGGCGAACTAGGGGAGCCGCTGGTGACGATGGCATTGTGATATAGCTGCAGGCCCCATCCTTCGCTGGTCGCGCCGACGCTATAGAAGGGCTCCGACGGCCAGCCCTGAAGCGATAGCGTGGGTACCTCGAATCCTGGCCCGACCATCAGATATCCTGCCAGCGCCGCCGCCTGGATGGGCGTGAGCTGAGCTGTGAGAACCGATGGCCGTTCGATCTCAGAGGGCGGACGAACGCTGAGATGCAGCGAGCGATAAATCTCTTCCTCCGTGCCCTCCTTGTTGAACTCGGCTTCGAATGTCGCCAGGTTGCTCAGCAGAGATTCCACAGGGCCCAGCACAGACTCCAGCTGTGCCAGATATCTCAGACGTTGGCTGGGGCTCAGTTCCCTCGGCTGGGCTGATTGGGCCTCGGGATTGCGTCGATCCCTGAACTCGCGGATGAACGAAGTCAGCGTCTGGCCCACCTGGATACCCATAACGTTTCGTAGACCAAAGAACAACTGCTCAGCCTTGCTGGTGAGGATTCCACCGCCATTCTCCAAGACCATCACCGCCACGGGCGTCAAGGAGAGGGTATCGGCGCCGCTCCACTGGTCGCCGCCCACTCGCACGTCGTAGTAGGCCCCTTTGGGTGGGCGCGGCCCGGCAGAGGTCGACTGTCGAAACCAACTGCGACAGAACAGCCCATCGCCGGCCAGGTATCCAACAATCATGGCCGCCTGCTCGCGAGAGATCGTCGCTTGGTATTGGTAGGGGCCCTGGCAATTATCAGGCGGCTGACCGACACCGAGCCACAGCGACGGGAGCCCCTCTGAACCAGGCCCTGCCGGCGACAGTGTGAGGGACATGCTATCCAGATCCGCCAGAGCCCGAGGCAATATCTCCTTATTGATTCGCATCATGGCCCTGGCGCTGGGCCGCTGTAAGGATATCTCTGCCTTGGAGGCCGGCGGCGCATCCGAAGGCGTCTCCTCACCGGCTGACTCACTGGCTGGCTCAGTGGCCGGCGGGCGATCTTTGCACCCCGCCATTCCAAGTGCAATCACCGCCGCACCCGTCAGGCAGCAGCACATCACCAGTACTCTTAGACGAACGTTCATGTTGAATTCTCCTTATGCAAAGCCCAAGTGCACTTTCTACGCAGCCCATACAGGCCGCGTTCGGGGAAGTTACTAATACTATCGCCCGGCGCAGCATTCCAAGAACACGGCCCGTACGGGCCGCGCAGAATGCGGCACCAGGCTACGAACTTGCTCTCTAGTACGGCGTAGATTACCATGCTCTGGGCCACATGTTATCCTGATGAGTTGCATTTCCTGTGGACCTCCGGAGCGAATCAATGCCGACCAACGTGTTCATTAGCAGGCCCACCAAAATCGAACGAAGTTTTGAGGCGCACTACGCTGCCTTCGATGCCTATCTAAAGCGGGCGCGATACAAGACTCACCGGCTCGGCCCTGACTGCTCCTCCATACAGGCCCCTCTGAAGAGCGTCATGGCCCTGATGAGGACGTGTCAGGCGGCGATCATTCTCGGCTACCCTCAATACGAAGTCACGGCTGCCTTGACCAAAGCAGCCTCACCGGAACAGCAGATATCCGCAATGTTCCCGACGCCATGGAATCACATTGAAGCGGCGCTCGCCTTCAGGCAACGGATTCCCGTACTTGTCATCGCTCATGAAGGTGTCTCCGGAGGGATATTTGATCACGGTGTGACAGGAGAGTATGTACACACGATGAAGCTGGATCGAAAAGATTGGCACAGGGACAAGGGCTTTCAAGGCATCCTTAACGAATGGAAGAAGGCTATCAAGTAGCCCACAGCGTGCGTAGTCAAGCGACTCGCCCTACCAAGTAAAATTGGGATCACTGCGGCTTATGAAGGCCCAGATGCTTACCCACGGAACGCACTGGAGCAGAACCACGGCATGCAGGACGCCGAATATCCATGGGACCACCTTCTCGACGTGAGTGAACGGGAGATATAGCTTTGGGGCCTTTCCACGGCCAACAGCTTCCCACTCAGCGTCATACGGCGCGATTGGCAATTTGGTCTCAATTTCGTGGATGACCTTGAACTTAGCGGTATTGAGATCCTTATAGGACCGGATTAGCCGATACCACATGTAAGACAGAATCATGCCAACAACCGCGATCAGCCAGTACCATTTCGGCTTTCCCTCGCCAAGGCTAAGATAGCCCACCAGCGACAGGAGCGCCGTGTTCAGGGTGAGAAAGTACGAGTTAGCTGATTGTCGCCGCGAACTGATGCGGTCAGCCATTTCGAGATAGAGCTTGTACTGCTCGAGACGATGATCCGCTAACTTGTCTGCCGGATAATCGTCTTGAGGGTTGAACAGCACGGTGCGATAGTCAGCAGTCATCTTGCGCCGCCGATTAGGCTCTTGAGGTTGTCCCATGTCCACTTGTAGATACTGTCCGACGACTTCGCTGCCTTCGGTTTCGTGCAAGTCTTGTTGCTTCTGCCCTTGAGCAAGAAGTACTTGACGCTCTCGTCTTGCGCGATTTCCAGTTCGGCACTCACGCCTGCTGCGGTATGTGTGTGCTCGCCGCAGATGACAACAACGACGTGACAACCTTTGATCCTCGTCCTCGCCTTCTTCTTCCAATCGGCCGTTATGGCCTCCTTGATGGAGAAGTCGATGATCTCGAACGGGGAATCAGTCTTCTTGGCCTGACCAGCCAAGAGGATCTTGAGGTCCGAGTCGTGATCATAGTCAAAGCTGATGAATGTTCGCGTCTTCGCCATTGCTATTTCCTTTTCGTAGAATGGGGCTTGAACGGAGTTCCCGCGAGCGATGGCCCTTAAGGCCACTCGATTATCACCCGTGCGCCAGAGCGCGTCAATATTGAAGTTGGCGATACTACGCGGGGGTGCTATTCCAACTCCCCAATCGCCGCCTCCACTGCCGCTACTATCTCCCCATACGCCACTAGCCCGTAGGGCGTCCGTGCGGACGCAGAACAGAACGGCATGGTTACCGGCCCGCGTGCAAGCACGCCGAAGGTCGGCCGTGGCGGATTGCAACTGGCGTGGCATTCCAAGAACGCGGCGGATCAGATATCCGCCGCGCAGAGGTTAGGATCTCCGGCGCGGTGAGATCGCGTCCTTCGACGGAACTCGGGACGCGTCCCCTCGATGAGGCTCGGCGCGGGCGTTGGGTCGGCGGGGCGCGGGGGTCGGTGAGGGGCGCGCGGCGCGGCGAGAGTTGGGTCCTTCGACGAAGCTCCCGACGGGCTTGGGTGGCACGTGGTTTGCGCGCAGAATTTGGGTGGCAGGAACAGTTCGAAAACTGTCGCGGCCGGCGAGTTGTGGGCAGTGGCGGCAAGATCGGGCGGCTGTGGGGAGCTGCGGCAAGCTGTGGCAAGGCCCGGACGGCGGGGTCGTCAGGTTATTACGATGTCGGCTGGGTGGCGGAGCATTTCGAGTACCTCGCGGATGTATGCACAGGCGCAGCTTTGGGGGCAGCGGCCTAGCCTGTCGGCTATCAGGCAGTGGCCTGGGCACTCGTCCGAGCCGGTGAGGGCCTCCGTAAACACTGGCCCGTGATAGAGATCCGTGAACAGCCCAGCCTGGATGGCCATCGTTGAGTGGCAAAGCAGGTGGTCGAAGAGGAAGAATCCGAGCTCCAAATCGTCGAAATTGACCTGGTAGCCGACGATCTGCACGGCCGGGTCGGCGATGAAGTCGTGGCGAGTTTGCCAATCCACACAGCAGCAACTGCAGGTCTTAAAGGCTGTTATGGCCATTGCGACACCCCCCGTTGTCAAGTTTTTTGCCCCGCAACTCTCCCGGCAGAGCTCATCTGCCCGGCACGAAAGCAGGCGCTGAGACGCTTGGCCCCTCTTAGTGAGGGTCGGCTAATATCGCAAGGGACTTTAATTTGGCGGGATTCGGCGGGGACGGGCGGCGATGGCGACGTGTGTAACAATAGAAGAACACCGCACTTACCCGACGAGCGGGAAGTGCGGTGCCCTGTTTGCGTTCCCTGGCTAGGCAGCTAGTCCAGTATTCCCCACAAGATAAGCTTGGCTTCCTGGAGGGCCGTCAGCTCGCCGCGGAGGGCATCCTTGGCGACGACCAGCTCGGCTTCGACGTCGGCCCTAGCGTCCCGGAGCGTCGCCATCGCAGCTCGGATGTCCTCGATGGAGGCGGTGTCGTCTTCTGTAAGTTCTTTAAGGGCAGCAGTTGCGGCCTCGAGCGGGGTGGGCTCGGGCGCTTCGGCATCGTCGGCGGCGGCGTCATCGGCCCGCCTGCCGCGGCGTCCCCAGGCGGCGTACATGGCGCTTCTGGACCCGGCTTGCAGCCTGCCGGAGATGGCCTGGACTTCTTCGATCAGCGGGAGGATGATCTCCCATTCTTCCTCGGTGGCGCCGACGCCTTCTCTAAATCGTTCAGACACAGCGGCTTGCCACTGGGCCCTTCGCTCGGCGCGCTGCTCATCGGTCTGAGCTTCTCTCTCGCCACCTCTTTGGCCATCGCGTTGGCCGCCTCTTCGGCCGCGGCGACCGCCTTCCTGAGACATCGCCTGCCCGACGCATAGCACGCTTATAACGCCTGTAACTAGCACGGTTAACAACAGTTTTTGCCGTATCATGTGAAAGCTCCTTTTCTTAGATAGCTTTTCTGGGACGGAGAATCCGAATGGTAACAGCCTAATGCCACACTCGATTGGCCTAACGCCCGGCCGGTGAGTTTATTGCGGGCAATCGTCTATCGCGGCCGAGAGTATTTTGCGGCGACCAAAGTAGTCCGGGGGCCGGCGGCGGCCTATAATTCACCTACCGCAGGGGGTGATCTCGCCAACGCCCTGTGGCCATTAACCGAAAGGCTCAGACATGCAACCCACGCGAACTGTGTTAGTTACGGCCCTGCTGATGGCGATGGCGGGCATGATTTTCTTCATCCCCGCCGCCGCGACCGGAGACCACGAAGACGCCGCTGCCTCTCGGATTGACATCCTCGATGCGAGGGTGTACGACCTCGAGGCCCGCTTAACGCGGCTGGAGGATGCCCTCCTGGAGGCCGACGTAATCGTATTGCCGGCCATCGGTTCGAGCTTGACAGGCGAGCTGGCGGGCCTGCCGGAAGCGGTGTTGGAGGCGATCGAAACGGCCCATCCGGGCGGCCATGTCTCCGAGGCGGAGTACGACGACGGTGTGTGGGAGATCGAAGTCTCCGACGGCGGCGAGGACTACGAGATGGAGATCACCAACTCCGGCAGGATCGTCGAAGACGAGGACTGAACTGGAGCGGCCTATCTTTAGCAGCGCGCAAGCACTGGCCATCTCCGTAGTAATATGAAGAGCCCTCGCTGACGCACAGCCGACTAGTGAGCCAGCTGCTGCGTGAGCTGCATGGCCCCGCGATAGGCCATCGTCAGGCGGACGAAGTCGTCGCACGATCCGCCGCGGTCGGGGTGGGCGGTCTTGGCAATACGCCTGTATGCGTTTCTGATATCGTCGGCTGAGCAGCCCATCGGCAGGTGCAGGGCTGCCAACATTGGGGCAGCCTCCAGGCGGCGCGCCGCGGCTGGTTTGGGCCTGCGTGTGCTGCTGGCTGGCTTTTGGTCGGGGTGGGCCGCTATGAACCGCACATGGAAGTAGTCGGCGTATTTGTCCCGCACCTTCCGGCAAGCGGGGCCGGCCAGGAACTTGGCTGCCCGGACGGCGGCGGCGTGCATGCTGGCATGCCCATGATGCAGAGGCACGGCCGATCTATCCTTGAGCCCCGCCCTAAACTCATCCAGCCTGGCGAACGTGAACCAAAAGTAGCTCCCGCCTCCCAGATGACTAATGCCGAAGACCGCAGCGATGTGTGCCTCGACAGGCGGGCGCGTGACCTTGCGACGGCTATCACGGAGCACGCGCAAGTAGTACCAGGCAGCCCGTTTCGAATCGATGTAGATCCCATACGCCCCGGCGACAGCCCTCGCCCGTTTGCGCGCGGCGAGCCAATCCTCTTCAATCCCGCTTCCCAGCGGCTGGACCGCCTGCACCCCATCAACGAAGGCGCGATGGTAATCCGCCCGGTTGCGCAGCACGAACCAGTAGCACCCGCCGTCGGCGGTGGCGTACCTGCTGTAAATCGGCCTGTCTGCCATCTGGATCATAATCGCGAGCGCACGACGAACTGATATCCCGTGCTACACGTTATATCGGCGTGGGACCGAGAGCTTTTGAGCCCGGATATTCCCCTTGCTACCAGTAGGCTGCCCGCCGCCGCTACACGCCAACAGGCTTACGTCCGGCGCGTTTGCGGGCACTTTCTTTCAGGTGGAGCTTCCGCATGCGAATGTTGTCCGGCGTGATCTCGACCAGCTCGTCGACCTCGATGTATTCCAGAGCGGCTTCGAGCGGCATGTCGCGGGCGGCCTTGAGAGTTACCGTCATGTCCTTATTGGCTGAGCGGACGTTCGTCAGGTTTTTCTTACGCACGACGTTGACGGGGATGTCCTTGTCCTTGTTGTACTCGCCGACGATCTGGCCCTCATACACCTCGTCGCCCGGGACAACGAACATTATGCCACGGTCGGCCAGTTGCGCCAGCGCGTAGGCCGTCACCTGCCCGGCTTCGGTGGCCATCATCACGCCGTTGACGCGCCCGCCGATTTCGCCGCGGTACGGGCCATACTCTTCGAAGCGGTGGTTCATTATCACTTCTCCGGCCGTCGCGGTGAGCATTCGGCTGCGTAGGCCTATCAGCCCGCGAGCGGGGATGGAGAACTCCAACTGCGACCTCGCGCCAACCGTTTCCATGTGCGTCATCTCGGCGCGGCGGTCGCCGACCAGTTGCATCACCGGGCCTACCGTGTCGGTGGGCACATCTATCACCAGCCGTTCTATCGGCTCGAGGCGTTTGCCGTTTTCGTCGGCGCGGAAGACCACTTCCGGCTTACCGACTGACAGCTCGTAGCCCTCTCGCCGCATGTTCTCCAGCAGAATGCCCAGGTGCAGCAGGCCGCGACCCCAAACGACGAACGCATCGCCGCTGTCTTCGACGCGGAGGGCGACGTTGGACTGCAATTCCTTGTACAGCCGATCTCGCACCTGCCGGCTGGTGACGTACCTGCCCTCACGCCCGGCCATGGGCGAATCGTTGAAGCGGAACGTCATGCGGAGCGTCGGCTCGTCGATGGCGACCGATGGGAGTGCAACGGGGTTTTCGGCGTCGGCGATGGTGTTGCCGATGTCTATGTTAGTCAGGCCCACCACGGCGAACAGATCGCCCACGTCCACGCGCTCGACCTCGACTCGGCCCAGCCCGCTGAAGCAGTACAATTGCCCGATCCGCTGGACGGTGTGATTGCCCTCGGAGTCGATCACGGCGACATCCGCCCCGGCCCGCAGCTCGCCGGCGAACACTCGGCCGATGCCGATGCGCCCCACGTAATCGCTGTAATCGAGCGTCGTGATAAGCGCCTGCAGCGGGGCGTCTGAGTCCAGGTCGGGTACCGGCACGTGCTCGATGATCGCGTCGAAAAGTTCGTGCACGTCGTCGGCGCCGTCGGGGTTGACCGACGCCCAACCTTCTTTGCCCGACGCGTAAATCATCGGGAACTCTAGAGCGTGGTCTTCCGCGCCGAGTTCGATGAGCAGCTCGAAGACTTCCTCGTGCACCTTGTCGGGCTGGGCGCTGGGGCGGTCCATCTTGTTGATTACCACCAGCGGGGCGAGCCCCGCCGCGAGGGCCTTGCTGAGCACGTAGCGAGTCTGCGGCATGACGCCTTCGAACGCATCGACCAGCAGCAGCACGCCGTCAGCCATCTTCAGCACGCGCTCCACCTCGCCGGAAAAATCGGCATGGCCCGGCGTATCGACGATGTTGATGTGGTAGCTGTCGCCCTTACGGTCCGTGTATTCGATGGCGCAGTTCTTGGCGAGGATCGTAATCCCGCGTTCGCGTTCCAGCGGGTCGGAATCCAGTATGCACTCGCCGGTCAGCTCGCCATCGCGGAACTGGCCCGACTGGCGGAGCAGCTGGTCGACCAGCGTGGTCTTGCCGTGGTCTACGTGTGCGATTATGGCGACGTTGCGTATGTTCGTTCGTTGCAAGGGAAACTCCAGGCGGCCCGGAAAAGCCGGGGTGTGGTGGGTAAACTTAGCTCGCAAAGAAGTTGCGAGCCCAAGCGGAGGGTGACTAGATGAGCGAGTCGGGCCAGCATGCAGCGCGCAGCGTCCGCAGCAGGCTGGTAACCAGCCAACTGTAAACCGCGTCGCCGTGTGTGGAATAATCTCTCATGGTGAGCCACGTATTATATCGGATCGGGCAGGGCTTTGCAAGAGGAATAGGTCGGGTCGGCCCCCTACAGAATGTACCCCGTCATCTCGCCGTCGCCCCAGAGGACGCAGGCTACCGGCTTGCCCTCGGTTAGGTTGCCGAAGCAGGCTTTGTTGCATTTAACGCATTTGGTCAGCTCGTCCATCGCTTCGTCGCGGATCAGTTGCGGCAGGCGCGCGTCGGCTATCATCTGTCGGCCGACCGCCACCAAGTCGCATCGGCCCTCCCGCAGAGTTTCGGCTGCCACGTCCGGGTTGCTCATGTCGTTGTCGTCTGTGTACGGGCCTTGCATGTTGTTGACGGCGATGACGGGTACGCCGCAACGGGCCTTGAACGGGGTGGCCAGGTCGGCGGGGGTTTCGGCCATGGCGGGCGATATGTCCAGCACGTCCACGCCGGCGGCCACCAGGCTATCTGCGAACGTGAGGCTGTCTTCCAGCGTGTAGCCCCTGCCCGTGGGCGTGTGACGGTAGAGTATCAGCAGGTCGTCGCCGGTCTCGGCTTTGATCCGCTCGACGATCCGCAGGCCAAGCCGGCTGCGATTTTCCAGCGACCCGCCGTACTCGTCCGTGCGTTTGTTGCGGCGGGGCATGAAGAACTGGTTGATCAGGTACCCGTGGGCCCCATGCGGCTCGACGCCCTCAAAGCCCGCGGCCAGGCATATCCGCGCCGCGACGGCGTACTGCTCGACGATGTCGTCGATCTGCTCGATGGACAGTTCGTTGGGGCGGGCCTCTGTGCCGAAGAGGATGGGGAACAGTTGAATCGCCGCTACCGCCCCGCCGGCGTGGATGGCGTCCACCATGGGCCTGAGGCTGTCGGCTGTGAGATCCTCACCGAACCGCGGCACGCCGGTGGCCTCGCCGATGACAAGCCCGGGCCCGCTGGCAGCCAGCCTGCGATACCACGCGACGCCCTCCGCCGACGTGATCGGCCTGACCTGCACCAGCGGCGGCACGACGAGGCGGTTGGCGAGCTGGACTTTGCCGATCGTCAGCGGAGCGAACAGTTCTTTGTGATTATCTTTCATGGTGGGTCCTCTTGGTAGCGTGTGAAAGCGTGCGTTTCCCGGCGGGTCGTCCGCTTATACTACCGGCGTCGGCCTGGCTGGGCAAGCCAGCCGGCTGGGCTTACCGTTGATTATCGTCGCGGGCGATGTTACGATTCTGCCTTGCCGGAGCCTACCGAAAAACAAGCCGACCAGGCCGACCAGGCCGACCCGCAGATGCTGCGTTGGCGCAGCCATCCGCTGGTGGACGAGTATCCCAAGTCCATCGGCCTGCTTGCTGCGATAGCCGTCGCGGCCGCCGCTGCGACAATGGCGTTCGATGGCTTGATTTACGGGCTGATTACGGTGCCGCTGCTGTGCGTGTCGATGGCCGGCTACCTGCTGCCTACGACTTGCACGTTGGACGCCGAGGGCGCCGAGACGCGTTTTATGGGCCAAACCCAGCGGCTCGCATGGTCGCAGGTGCGGCGGGTGGCCAAGGGCCCCAAGGGCGTGTTTCTGTCCCAGCGCGCCAGGCCGTCGCGATTGGATTCATTCCGCGGGCTGCTGCTCAGGTTCGCAGGTAACGCTGATGAGGTAGTGAGTTTTGTTGAAAGCCGAGCCAACGACATTTCGGAAACTTGCTGACGGACTCCGTCGGGCGTTCTCGATGGAAAGCCCGCACGGCCCGCTGACAGACGAGGACCGCGCACTGCTGGCCAAGCTGGCTGAGAAGATCGTCAAGCGCCGCATGACAATGCCCACCGTGCTGTTCCTCCAGTCCGTCCGCCCGCTGAACATGATCGGCAGCCAGGCGATGATCTTCCTACGCCCGTTCCTCACGCCGCTGTTCAAACAGGCTGATTACGACAGAGTGGCCGCGATAATGGAACGACGCGAAGGCATCGGCGCCCTGCTCGACGCGATAGACGAAGCCGACGCAGCCCCAAAGGAGAAGCCCGGTGAGTAGCGAACTTAGCGTAATTGTCGCCACCGATTGCGGCAGCACGACCACCAAGGCCATCCTCATCGAGCGCACGGACGCCGGCTACCGCCAGACATTCCGCGGCGAGGCCCCCACCACCGTCGAAGCGCCGTTCGAGGACGTCACTCGCGGCGTGCTCAACGCGATGGCGGAGTTGGAGGAGCTTTCGGGCCGGCGTATTCTGGACGGCGAGAAAATCATAACTCCCGCCAACGGCAACGAAGGCGTGGACATATACATATCCACCAGCAGCGCCGGCGGCGGCTTGCAGATGATGGTGGCCGGCGTTGTGAAAACCATGACCGCCGAGAGCGCCCAACGGGCAGCCCTTGGTGCGGGAGCTATCGTAATGGACGTGCTGGCCAGCAACGACCAGCGCGCCCCGCACGAAAAGATCGAACGCATCCGCTCGCTTCGCCCTGACATGGTGCTGCTGTCGGGCGGCACGGATGGCGGGACGATTCGCCACGTCGCAGAGCTCGCCGAGTTCCTGGCCGCCGCCAACCCGCGCCCCCGGCTGGGCAGTTCGTTCAAGCTGCCGGTCGTATACGCCGGCAACATCGACGCACGCGAGACGATCCGGGAGACGCTCGCCGACAAGGCTGAGCTGTACATAACAGACAATCTTCGCCCGATTCTTGAGCGGGAGAACCTGGGCCCGGCCCGCGATGAGATTCACGACCTGTTTCTCAAGCACGTCATGGCCCAGGCGCCGGGCTACAAGAAACTGATGGCCTGGGTCGACGCACCGATCATGCCCACGCCGGCGGCCGTGGGCAACATCATTCAGCACATCGCCAAAACGCGGGAGCTGAACATCGTCGGCGTGGATATCGGCGGGGCGACGACGGATATTTTCTCGGACTTCATGACCCCGCCCGAGCGAGGCCAGCCCGCCGACTCCGGTGAGCGTATCTTCAACCGCTCGGTCAGCGCGAACCTCGGCATGAGCTACAGCATTTCAAACGTGCTGGCAGAGACAGGCCTGGCCAACATTCTGCGCTGGGTGCCGTTCGACATCGACGAATCGGACCTCCGCGACCGTATCAAGAACAAGATGATCCGCCCCACCACCGTGCCTCACCTGTTTGAGGAGCTTAAGATCGAGCAGGCCATCGCGCGGGAAGCCCTGCGACTGGCCTTCCAGCAGCACAAGCTGCTGGCGGTTGGCCTGAAGGGCGTGCAGCGCGGCAGGACGATCTCCGAATCGTTCGACACCACCTCCAGCGGCGACACGCTGATAAACATGCTGGACCTGGACGTGCTGGTCGGCAGCGGCGGCGTGCTGTCGCATGCGCCGCGGCGCTCGCAAGCCATGATGATGCTCATCGACGCGTTCGGCCCGGAAGGCATTACGCGAATGTGCGTGGACAGCATCTTCATGATGCCCCACCTCGGCGTGCTCGCGCAAGTTAATGAGATGGCTGCAGTGGAGGTATTCGAGCACGACTGCCTGGTCTACCTCGGCACGTGCGTAGCCAGCCTCAACAAGGGCAAGGTCGGCGCAAAGTGCTTCGACTACACCCTCACGGTGGACGGCGAGAGCCGGGAGGGCACGGTAGCCTGCGGCGAGATCACGCTGGAGAAACTGGAGCTGGACAAGACGGCCACGATAGAGCTGAGACCCGGGCGAGGCATGGACCTCGGCGGCGGGCGAGGCAAGACAGTCGAAGCCCAAGTGCACGGCGGCGTGGTGGGCCTGGTGCTGGACGGGCGAGGCAGACCAATGGAAATCCCCCAAGAGAACCGAAGTGAGATCGTCACCCGCTGGGCTGAGGCGCTGGACGCCTACCCGCCGATGACGAAGTAAGGATAGCGACAGATGGCACATGCATACACGCCAGGCCTGCGAGTAACCGCCATCGCCACGGTGCGCAAGGAGCGCCGGCTGCCGCTGGCCGGTGACGTTATCGTCAAGCAAGGCGACCGCGTGAAGGCTGACGACATCGTCGCCCGCGCCGACCTGCCCGGCGACGTGGAGACGATCAACATCGTTAACAAGCTAGCCATTTCGCCTGACGACCTTAAGCGCTTCATGCTCAAGGCCGAGGGCGACGCCGTCGCCAAGGACGAGCCCATCGCCCAAACCAATCCCTTCCTGAAGTTCCTGCGCAGCGTCGCCCGCTCGCCGATCGACGGAACGGTGGAGACGATATCCCACGTGACGGGCCAGGTTCTGCTGCGGACGGCCCCCCAGCCGGTCGACGTGCGAGCGTACATCGACGGGGCGGTCGTGGAAGTGCATGCCGGCGAAGGCGTCGTCATCGAAACGACAGGCGCGTTCATACAGGGCATTCTCGGTATCGGCGGGGAGGTAAACGGCGAACTTGCGCTGGTCGGCGACGGCCCGGGCGCGGTGATAACGCCCGGCGACCTCAGCGCGGACCTGGCTGACAAGATAGTAGTGGCAGGCGCGCTGATTACCAGCGACGTGTTCGCCCGCGCAGCAGAGCTGGGCATAGCGGCTCTGATATGCGGCGGCTTCCACGACAGCGACCTGCGCGAGCTGCTGGGCTACGACCTGGGCGTCGCCATCACGGGCCATGAGGACATCAAGCCGATCCTCATCATCACCGAGGGCTTCGGGCAAATCGCGATGGCGCAGGCGACCTACGACCTGCTGGCTGCTAATAGCGGCCGACGTGCGTCAGCCAATGGGGCTACGCAAATTCGCGCCGGCGTGCTTCGTCCGGAAATCATAATCCCCGCCGAGCCCGGCGCCGCACCCGCCGAGGCGAAGGGGCCTTCCGAAGCAATCGGCTTGACGCCAGGTGCGCCCATCCGTATCATCCGGCAACCAGGCTTCGGAAAGCTGGGCAGAGTCAAGTCCCTGCCGCCCGGTATCGAAGCCGTTGAATGTGAAACGAAGGTCCGCATAGTGGAGATAGAGTTCTCCAACGGAGAGACAGCCATCGTCCCCCGAGCTAACGTCGAGGCGATCGAATCGTGAGACAAAGCAAACGGAAGTCCGTTCCCGTTGCCCTGCTAGGCATGCTCCTCTTGCCGACCTGTTGGGTCTCGCTTGCCGGCGCGGCGGGCCCGCCCCTCCCCACTGCCGATCAAGTGAAAGTCTATGATCGTCCCAGTGATGACGGCTCGGGCATTATCGTCGAATGGCCCAAACCGGAGCAGCCCACTGAAGGGCTGGTCTATGTCATCGAAATCGCCACCAGCAACGAGGCCTTTAAGGACGAAGTCGCAGACGGCGCCGCCAGCGATGACGCCAGCTTCCAGACCATCCTGGTCGTCCCCTCCCCCAACCGACTGAAATCCGCATCTGAGATCGAACAGTACCTCGGCTACGCCAGTGACGGTGGCTCAACCTACGTGTCTGTCATCACCCCATGGGATCACTTCACGCTCCCCGAATTGACGTTTCCCGAGAGGCTCGCGGAGTTGCACCGACGAGGAGAACTGACGGACAAGGAATTGGCCCGGGCATATGTCGCTCTGGCCTTCAGGGATCGGGACTCGACCGATCCCGCAAAGGCCGACTATCTGACCGAGTCCATGCGCCTGTTGCTGGCTGAGATGGAGCCGCAGGGGAGGCTATCGCAAAAGGAATTGGACTGGCTGGGACGCCTGGAAGCCCATATGAGTAAGCGATTTACCACCTTCAACAAGCCCATCATCGCCGGGATCAACGCGCAGGAGTACCATATCCGCTTTGGTATCGAGTTGGATGGCCAACGCTCCTACGTCCAGGGCGACGCTGGCAAAGCGGCCATCTTCGACGTTCAGGCCACTACCGACCTGTACAAACGCCCCAAGACGAACAACCTGCTATTCTGCCTGCTTTTCTGCGCAGCGGTGGTGGTATTTCTTTACGTTGCCAAGCGTAACCCGAATCTTTTCATTCGCAAGATTGCTGGCCTGGACGCCATCGAGGAGGCCATAGGCCGAGCCACCGAAATGGGCAAGAGCGTCTATTTCGTTCACGGCCTGACCGGGATGGAATCTATGGGCGCCATCGCGGCGGTGACCGTTCTCGGCCGCGTGGCATCGCGTGTGGCCAGCTATGACACGAAACTTCGTGTGATGAACTGCAACCCCATCGTCACGGCCATCAGCCAGGAGGTGGTCCAGCAGGCATACATAGAAGCAGGCAGGCCCGACGCCTACGATCCCGACGACGTATCGATGGTCGCCGCCAACCAGTTCAGCTACGCCGCAGCCGTCTCGGCCATGATGGTCCGGGAAAAGCCCGCCGCCGTGTTCCTGATGGGATCGTTCATGGCCGAATCGCTGTTGCTGGCGGAAACCGGCGCATCGACCGGCGCCATTCAGGTGGCCGGGACCGATTCTGATAGTCAGTTGCCCTTCTTTGTAACAGCCTGCGACTACACGCTGATCGGCGAGGAGCTTTATGCGGCCTCGGCCTACTTGTCCCGCGAGCCGCGAATGCTGGGCAGCCTTCGCGGGCAGGATGTGGGCAAAGCGTTCCTGATGCTTACGATGATCCTAGGTACGATCTTCCTGACAATCGGCGTGGCCCTGGGCTGGAACGTCGAGTGGTTCACTAGTCTTTTCAAGGCCTTCTGAGACCAACAATGCCATGTGGTACAAACGTACGGTTCCATTAGTTATCGTCTTCGTCCTCGGCGTGCTCGCTTTTGCGCACAATTTCGTGCCGCTTCAGATAGCCAGCGATTTTCGCAAGACAATGTCCGAGTGGATGCGGATCACGGGAGGCTTTGCCCTTTTTATCGGCATCTACAGCCTTATGCACATGCATGTGACACGCATCCGCCGGCAAGCGCCCGGATGGGCCTACAGCATGTTCGTCTTCCTCGGCGCCGCAACCATGATCGCCTTGGGTCTTTGGAATGACGGTGCATGGGCGCTTCGCTCAGTCGCTGCCGACCATGGTGATACATGGTTCCAGTGGGGTTACGACTCCATCCTCGTTCCCTGCCAAGCCACGATTTTCTCTCTGCTGGCGTTCTTCATGGCCAGTGCCGCTTTCCGGACCTTCCGCGTCCGCAACTTCCCGGCTGGCCTGCTGCTGGTCTCGGCTCTGATTGTCATGTTCGGACGCGTTCCCATCTGGCAAACTGTCACAGGCTGGTTCGGCGTAGAGCCCGGCTTCGCCAAAGCCACAGACGGCGCCCTATCGGTCATGACCGATGCCATCATGGAGTACCCCAATCTCGCAGCGGGCCGAGCCATCCTCCTTGGCATTAGCCTCGGGGCCATCTCTCAGTCGCTGCGTATTCTGTTCGGTATCGAACGGTCCTACATGGGAGGCGGTGACTGAATGGAGCCCAAAACCAACAACTGGAAGACTGCCGCCACTCGCCAGGTGATCTACGCCCTGATCGTCGTGGCCGTGATCGTGCCTCTGCTGAACAAGTGGCCCTCGTCTTTCACCGCTACGCCCCAGCCACGTAAGGTCTACGACTTCATTGAGAACATGGAGCCGGGCTCTCACGTTCTCATGGCCTTCGACTTCTCGCCAGACTCCAAGGCAGAGCTTTACCCGATGAGCGTGGCTCTGCTGGAGCACTGTTTCCGCAAAGGGCTGATCCCAATCGCCGTGACCCATTGGCCGCAAGGCGTCGGCATGGCCGAGAAGGCCTTAGACGAAGTCGCCGCCAAGCATGGCAAGACGTCCGGCGTGGATTACGCTCTGCTCGGTTTCAAGCCCGGTTATGTCAACCTCATCATCAACATGGGTGAAGACCTCAAAGGCGCCTTCCCCGAGGACTTGGACGGCCAGCCCACTGAAACCATGGTCGCTCTGGCAGGAGTCGAAACCCTTCGCGACATCGACTTGGCGATCGACCTGGCCGCCGGGACCACCGTTGACGCCTGGGTGATGTACGGATCCGACCGATACGATTTCCCGCTGGTCGCCGCCCCGACGGCCGTCGCCACTCCTCGCTGCTATCCCTTCGTGCAATCCAAGCAACTCATAGGCCTACTGGGGGGACTACGCGGCGCGGCCGACTACGAGCAGTTACTCGGCCAGCCCGGAAAAGCCACCGAACTCATGCCCGCCCAGACCGTCACCCATCTGTTGCTGATCGTGTTGATTCTCGGCGCCAACGTCCGGTTCATTATCAGGAAACTCAGAGGCTCAGAGGACGCTTAGAATGCCTGCACCGAATTCCGATATCGCAACGAGCCCAGCACGACGACGCGTTGAGATGATCGTTCTTGTCGCGTTGGTAATGACCTTTGTCATGGTCAACTGGTTCATATTTCCTCGCGAAGATGAGAACGGCATGCCGCTACGAACTCGCGAGATGGTCGGCCTCATCATGGCCGCCGGGCTGACGTTGATAATGTACAGCTTCCTGTACCGCGACAACCCTCTGTTCAAGGTCGCCGAGAACCTCTACGTCGGCGTGGCCATGGGCTACGAAGCCATTGTCGCGTGGCGATTGTCTCTTCGGCCTGAGATCGTCGACCCCTTGTTCAGGCCGGTCTCTAGGCATGCATTCTGGTATGAATTGGCCTGGCGGGCCATTCCTATCATCCTGGGCTTGCTGCTGCTGACGCGGCTATCCAAGAAGCATAGCTGGCTGAGCCGCTACGCCTATGCCCTTTTCGTTGGCTGGGCGGCCGGCCTGGCAATCTTCGCCGAAACTGACAGCAAAATTCTCACACAACTCCAAGCGACGCTGGCGCCGCTCCAGCAAGGCATCAGCAGCGGGCCATGGCTGACTCATATCGCCATGCCGATTCTTGGGACGGTCATTCTCCTGGTCGGCACAGTGTGTGTGCTGTTTTACTTCTTCTTCTCGGTCAAGCATGAGCGAACCGCCGGGGTCGTCTCGCAGGTGGGCATATGGTTCCTGATGGTCGCCTTTGGCGCGATGTTCGGCTACACGGTCATGGGGCGCCTGGCATTACTCATCGATCGATTCGACTTCCTGATGTTCGACTGGCTGACGCTCTCCCACTAGCCCAAAAGGCATCACCCGCTATTGCCCAGGCCAGCCCCGGCCGGCCCCGACAGCCGGCCCCAACGACAGCCGGCCAGCTCAGCGCCAGCGTATTACTTGGCTGTCTTTCTGGCTTTCTTCTTGGCCGGCCTCTTCGCAACTTTCTTGACGACCTTTTTTGCAATGGCTTTCGCCGGCTTGCCATTGCCCGTGTGCGTGCGCGGGCGGTGCAGGCCTCGCGGCATGGATATCACACCCGTACGCGCAAGTTCGATAATGCCGTAGGGGCTCGCCAACTCCACAAAGCCTTCCAGCTTCGCCTCGGGCCCGGACAGCTCGACGATGACGCTGTCGTGGCTGATGTCCACCACACGCCCGCGGAACAGGTTCACCAGGTCAACCACCTGAGCGCGCGTGCCCGGTGGGGCCGCGACGCGCGCCAGCATCAGGTCACGGTCCACGCAGGGGGTGTCCTTGTGGTCGGCAACGTCCACCACCGCCACCAGCTTGGCCAGCTGCTTGACCGCTTGTTGCAGCACATATTCGTCGCCAATCACCACGATCGTCATTCGGCTGAGGTCCGGCTCTTCCGTCCGCCCGACGACGAGGGAATCGATATTGAACCCTCGCGCCGAGAACATGCCGGATATCCGGCTGAGTACGCCGGGACGATTCTGCACCAATGCGCTGATAATGTGTTTCATATCTTTTCTCCGACCGGCCATCGCCCGCGCGCCATCCGCGGCGGGCATTATGCCAGCTTGCCCAGTTTCATTTCGTGAAGCGCCTTGCCGGCCGCCACCATCGGAAAAACGTTCTCTTCCGGCTCGACCTGCACATCCACCACAACAGGCCCGTCGCACGCCAGCGCTTCGGTGAGCGAGCTATCCAACTGAGCCCGACGCGTTACAGTCAGGCCGCGAGCACCGAGGGCCTCGGCCACCGCGGCGAACGACGGGTTGAGGTTATCAACCGACGAATACCGTCGGCCGAAGAATAGCTCCTGCCACTGCCGCACCATGCCAAGGTAGCCGTTATTCAGCACGATGAACCGCACCGGCACGCCGTAACGCACAGCCGTGCGGACCTCGACCATCGTCATCGAGAAACTGCCGTCGCCGTCGATGTCGATAACCGTACGACCCGGGTTGCCGATGGACGCGCCGATGGCGGCCGGCACGCCGAAGCCCATCGTACCTAAACCGCCGGAGGTGATAATCTGCCTCGGCCTTCGCCACCCGTAATGCTGGGCGGCCCACATCTGGTGCTGGCCGACGCCGGTAACCACGATCGCATCGTGATCCGTCATTTCGCCGAGGCGCTCGATAACTTCCTGCGGTTTGATCTTGCCGGACGCCTTGTACGTCAGCGGGTTGGCCTTGCGCCAATCGCGCACCTGCTTGAGCCACGTCCGCCGCCCGGCCTGACGAACGAGCGGCAGCATTTTGGTGAGCACTTCCTTGGCGTCGCCGATCACGCCGATATCGGTGGGCACGTTCTTGCCGATCTCCGTGGGGTCGATGTCGATGTGGATGATCTTCGCGTTCGGCGCGAACGTCTCCAGCTTGCCGGTTACGCGGTCGTCGAACCTCGCGCCGACGGATATCAGGCAGTCGCACTCTTGCACGGCGTAGTTAGCGGCGGCCGTGCCGTGCATGCCGAGCATCTGCAAGGCGAGCGGGCTCTGCTCATCGATGCCGCCCAGGCCCAGCAGCGTGGTCGTGACGGGGATGCTGGCTTTCTCCGCCAGCCGGCGAAGCTGCCTGGTAGCACCGGCCAGAATGACGCCCGCCCCCGCCAGCAGCAACGGGCGACTTGCTTCGTTGATCGCCTTTGCCGCGGCGGCCACTTCGGTGGGCTTGACCTCGATCTTGGGATGATAGCCCGGCAGATCCATTTTCAAATTCGGTGCCGATTTCAGCACAGCCGCCGTCGCATCGACGGCGATATCCACCAGCACCGGGCCCGGCCTGCCGGTTTGGGCGATGTGGAACGCCTCGGTGATAATTCGCCCGAGGTCCTCCACGCGCGTGACCAGCGCGTTGTGCTTGGTGACCGGGCGAGTTATACCGCACACGTCGGCTTCCTGGAACGCGTCGTTGCCGATCAGCGAACTGCGGACCTGCCCGGTAATCGCGACGATGGGCACGCTGTCCATGTTGGCCGTCGCCAGGCCCGTCACCAGGTTGGTCGCGCCGGGGCCACTGGTGGCCAGCACCACGCCAACTCGGCCCGTCGACCGCGCGTAGCCGTCGGCCATGTGTATCGCGCCCTGCTCGTGCCGCGTCAGCACGAACTTTATCGGCGTGTCGTACAGTGCGTCGAAGATCGGCAGCACGGCCCCGCCGGGGAAGCCGAACATCACTTCCACGCCGTTGGCGATCAGCAGTTCGTGCAATATTTGTGCGCCGTTGAGGCCGACTAAGCTGGGCTTGCCCTGCCTGCGGGCTTTACCGGCCGGAGCGGTGCGACGAGTTGATTTGCGCTTCTTCGTGGCCATGCTCTATCGTTCCTTAGTCCATCGGGCTAACCGGCGAAGTGAACTGCCGCCGACACCACGTAATTATTATCCAAGCCGCGCCACACCACAAGGCCGCGGGCATTTTCGGATGTGCTACTCGCCGCCCTTACTTCGCAACCAGCGGTCTATCGCCGCCGCCGCGTTTCGGCCGGACGCTATCGCGCGAACAACCAACGATGCGCCTTCCGCCGCGTCGCCGGCTGCGAAAACGCCTTCCTGGCTGGTCTGGTGGTCGTCGACGACAATATTGCCCCGCCCATCCAGCTCCAGCTCGAACTGGCTGACCACGCCTTCGTGGGTCGTGTGAAGAAAACCCATCGCCAGCAGCACCATGTCCACCTTCATGGCGAACTCGCTGCCGGGCGTCTCTGTCATCTGCCAACTGCCGTCGGGGGCCTGTTGCCAGGTAACGTCCACGCCGTGCAATTGCTCGACCCCAGCGCCGGAGCCCGACAGTTTCTTGGTCAGCACGCACCAGCGGCGCTGGCAGCCTTCTTCCTGCGATGTGCTGGTCCGAAGAATCTTGGGCCAGGCCGGCCAAAGATCTTCCTCGCCGCGACGCTCGGGCGGCTTGGGGAGTATTTCAAACTGGTGCACTTCCTTGGCGCCCTGGCGGATGGCTGTCCCCACGCAGTCGCTGCCGGTGTCGCCGCCGCCGATGACGACGACGATCTTGTCGTGTGCGGAAATCCGCTCGTCGGCCGGCACGTCGTCGCCTGCGTTGATGTGGTTCTGCTGCACAAGGTACGTCATCGCCATGTGTATGTTTTCGTGCTGGCGTCCCTCCACGGCCAGGTCGCGTGGCTCGCTCGCCCCGCCGGTGAGGCAGACGGCAGCGTAGGTCTTTCGCAAGTATCGCGCGGAGATATCCTCGCCCACTGTCACGCCCGTGCGAAACGCGACGCCCTCGGCAGCGAGTTGCTCGAGTCGGCGGTCCAGCACGCTCTTGTCGAGCTTGAAGTCCGGTATGCCATACCGCAGCACGCCGCCGATTCGGTCGGACTTTTCGAAGACCACTACGTCGTGTCCCATTCGCACCAGTTGCTGCGCCGCAGCCAGGCCGGCCGGGCCCGAACCAACCACCGCCACGCGATGGCCCGTAGATTCAGGGCGCTCCATCGGAACGACCCACCCCTCCTCGAACGCGCGCTCGGCGATCTGATACTCCAAGTGGCGAATCAGCACCGGGTCGTCATTGATCGACAGCGTGCAAGCAGCCTCGCACATTGCCGGGCACACTCGCCCCGTGATTTCCGGAAAGTTATTCGACGTATGCAGCAGCTCGGCGGCCTCGCGCCATCGGCCACGGTATACCAGGTCGTGCAGCTCGGGAATCTGGTTAGCCAGCGGACAGCCCGCCCCGTGACAAAACGGCACGCCGCAATCCATGCACCGCGCTGCCTGCTGCAGCACCGCCTCAAGCGGCAGAGGGACGTCCACCTCGCACCAATCGGCCACGCGATCGCGGGCGGGGCGATGGCCGACATCCTCGCGGCCGTGCTCTTTGAATCCGGTGGGCTTACCCATCGAAGACCTCCTCCGTGGCCGGAAGAGTTTCCGCGTCGCGATCCTGCGCTTCGCGCATTCGCTGGAGCACCTCGCGATAGTCCAGGGGAATGACCTTGACGAATTTGCCCACCATATCGGGCCAGGCGTCCAGTATCCGCCTCGCCTGCCTGCTGCGGGCGAGCTCTGCATGACGGGTTATCAGATCGAACAATAACTGCTGATCCTCCGCCTGCCAGACGTTCTCCAGGTCGACCGTGTCCAGATTGCACAGCGTATCGAACAGTTGATGCTCGTCGAACACGTAGGCAAGCCCGCCGCTCATGCCGGCTGCGAAATTCCGCCCCGTCTTGCCAAGCACGACGACAACTCCGCCGGTCATGTACTCACAGCCATGGTCGCCTATGCCTTCCACCACCGCCGACGCGCCGCTGTTGCGAACGGCGAATCGCTCGCCCACCATGCCGTTGATGAACATCTCGCCGCCGGTCGCCCCGTACAGCAGCGTGTTGCCGGCGATGACATTGTTGCACGGCTCAAATGCACACTCGTCCGGCGCCAGCAGGACGATTCGCCCGCCGGACAAGCCCTTGCCGACATAATCGTTGGCGTCGCCGATGACCTGCAGCGTTATACCCGGCGCCAGGAACGCCCCCAAGCTCTGGCCGGCCGAGCCTGTAAGATTAACCCGAATCGTATCGTCGCCAAGCCCCCCGGGGCCCCACTTGCCGACCACGCGGTTACTCAGCGTCGCCCCAACACACCGATGGACGTTGCGGATCGGCATATCTATGACGACCGGCTCTCCCTGCTCGATGGCTCCGGCGGCCAGGGCGATAAGCTTGTGGTCCAGGTGGTCGGCGCGGCGGTCTTTCTGTCGGCAGGTGCATCGGGTGGCCTGGCCGGAGCCGGTATCAATGCTGGTGAAGATTTTAGCCAGGTCCAGCCCGCGGCGCTTGAAATGTTCAACGGCGGATCTGATGTTCAGTCGGCCCGCCTGGCCGACCATGTCCTCGAACTTCCGGAAGCCGAGCTGGGCCATGATCTGCCGGACTTCCTCGGCGATGAAGAACATGAACCGTTGCAGATGCTCCGGCTTGCCGGCGAAACGCTTTCGCAGCTCGGTATCCTGCGTGCCGATGCCCACCGAGCACGTGCCGAGGTGGCACTTGCGGAGCATCACGCAACCAAGCGAGACAAGCGCCGTCGTGCCAAAGCCGAACCGCTCCGCGCCAAGCAGCGCGCCGATGACGACGTCCCGGCCGGTCTTGAGCTGTCCGTCCACCTGCAGGCGAACGCGGTCGCGCAGGCCGTTGAGCATGAGTGTCTGCTGCGTCTCGGCGAGCCCAAGCTCCCAGGGCACGCCTGCGTGTTTTATCGACGACAGCGGACTTGCCCCCGTGCCGCCATCGTGCCCGCTGATGAGGACCTCGTCGGCGCCGCCCTTGGTGACGCCGGCGGCTATCGTGCCGACGCCCACCTCAGCCACCAGCTTCACCGACACGCCGGCCTCGGGGTTGGCGCATTTCAGGTCGTAGATCAGTTGGGCGAGATCCTCGATGGAGTAAATATCATGGTGCGGCGGCGGGGATATCAGCGTAACGCCCGGCGTGGAGTATCGCATGCTGGCGATCTCCTCGGTGACCTTATGGCCCGGCAACTGCCCGCCCTCGCCGGGCTTGGCGCCCTGGGCCATCTTGATCTGCAACTCCGTCGCCTTGGCGAGGTACTCTATCGTCACGCCGAACCGTCCGCTGGCGACCTGTTTGATCGCGCAGTTCAGGCTGTCGCCGTTTTCGCGCGGCGTGTAGCGGGCTGGGTCCTCGCCGCCCTCGCCGGTGTTGCTCATGGCGCCTATGCGGTTCATCGCGATGGCCATCGTCTCGTGCGCTTCCTTGGAGATCGAGCCGTGCGACATCGCGCCCGTGACGAACCGCTTGACGATTTCCTCAGCCGGCTCGACTTCGTCCAGCGGAACGCACTCGCCGGCGGCAAACTCGAACATGCCCCGTAGCGTGCAAGCCGTTTGGGACTGATCGTTAATCGCGTCGGCATATTCCTTGTAGGCGTCGGGGTCGTTGAGGCGGACGGCCCGTTGCAGTCGGCTGATCGTCAACGGCGTCCACAGGTGCCGCTCGCCCGTGGTGCGAAAATGATACTCGCCGCCGAAGTCCAGCGCGTCGCCGCTGAGTGCGGCGTCCTGATAGGCGGCTGTGTGGCGGGCGAGCGCCTCGGCGGCGATTTCGCCGAGCCCAATGCCGCCGATCCGCGAACTCGTACCCGTGAAATGTTCGTTGATGACGTCCTCGCCAACGCCGATGGCCTCGAACAATTGAGCGCCCGCGTAGCTTCGCAGCGTCGAGATGCCCATCTTCGACATCGTCTTGAGGATGCCCTTCTTCACCGCGTTGATCATATTGTCGATGAAGTTCTCGGTCTCGACATCTTCAGGCAGATGCCCGCGCCGTTGCAGCTCGTCGATGAGCTCCAGGGCCATGTACGGATTGATGGCGCTGGCCCCGTAGCCGCAGAGCAGGCTGTAGTGCATCACCTCGCGCACCTCGCCACTCTCGACGATAATACCAGCCTCGTTTCGCAGGCCCGCCCGCAGCAGCCCGTGGTGCACCGCACCAGTCGCCAGCAGCGACGGAATGGCCGCCCGCGTGGGCGATATGTTGCGGTCCGACAGCACGACGATAGCCACCCCGCGCCGCACCGCATCGATGGCCGCGGCTACCAGCTCGTCCAGGCCGCGCCGCAACGCCTCGCCAGGATGATCTCTATCGGCGTCGAACAACGCCTTGACGGTCTCCGTCCGCAGGTCCGCCCGGCGGACGGTCCGCAGACGGTCCATGTCATCGTTGGTCAGCACCGGGTGGGACAGCTTGATCTGCCGGCAGTGCTCGGGCGTCTCCGTCAGCAGGTTGCGTCGCTTGCCGGCGAAGCTCATCAGGCTCATCACCAGCCCCTCCCGCAGCGGGTCGATGGGCGGGTTGGTCACTTGGGCGAACAGTTGCTGGAAGTAATCGAACAGCAGCCTGGGCCTGTCGGATAGCACGGCCAAGGCGGCGTCGTTGCCCATAGAGCCGAGCGGCTCTTGCCCGTCGCGTGCCATGGGCGTGAGGATCATTTTGAGTTCCTCGCGCGTGTAGCCGAACGCCCTCATCCGCCGGGTGATGTCTGCCCGATCGCTGGAGGTGGACCGCGGCGCGTGGAACATGCCTCGCAGGTCGATGCGATTGTCGCCAAGCCAGCGGCGGTAAGGTTTCTGGCGGGAGACCTTGCTCTTGATTTCGTTGTCGGTGATGATTCGCCCTTCGACGGTGTCGACGAAGAACATTCGCCCCGGCTGGAGCCTGCCTCGCATGCGAACTGTGCCGGGGGCGAAATCTATCACCCCGGTTTCGCTGCCCATTACCAGCAGGCCGTCGGTCGTAACGGCGAAGCGGCACGGTCGCAGGCCGTTGCGGTCCAGCGTGCCGCCGACCACCCGCCCGTCGGTGAACAGCACAGCCGCCGGCCCGTCCCATGGCTCCATGATGGCTGCGTGGTATTCGTAGAACGCTCGCTTGTCGATGCTCATGTGATAGGCCGAGCCGAACGCCTCGGGGATCATCATCATGATCGTGTGCGGCAGTGACCGCCCAGCCTGAACGAGCAACTCCGCGACGTTGTCAAACCATGCCGAATCGCTGCCGCCGGGGGTGAGTACGGGCGTCAGGTCCTCGCCGTCACCCAGCAGCTCACCGTGCATGTCCTGTTCGTTGGCCTCGATGCGATTGGCGTTGCCCGACAGCGTGTTGAACTCGCCGTTGTGGGCGATCATGCGGAACGGCTGGGCGAGCTTCCAACTGGGGAAAGTATTTGTGCTGTATCGCTGGTGGACGACCGCCAGGGCCGTCGTCAGCCGCTCGTCGCGCAGGTCGGCGTAGTAGTCGAACAACTGTTGAGCGTGGAACATGCCCTTGTATATCAGCGTCCGGCAGGAAAGCGAGCACACGTAGAAATCGTCAGCCGGCTGGCCGATCTGCTGGCGGACGAGATTCTCCGCCCGCCGTCTGGCCAGGAATAGCTTGCGCTCCAGAGCGACTTCGTCCAGCCCCTCGCCAACGACGAACACCTGCCGCACGACGGGCTCAGCCTGGCGGGCAAGATTACCCAGGCTCTGGTTATCGCTCGGCACGTCGCGCCAGCCGATGATCCGCAGACCGTGATGCCCCATCGCCGCGATGAACAGTTCATCGCAACGCTCCCGCACGCCCGTGGCCTGCGGCGAGAAGATCATCCCCACGCCGTAGCTGCCCGCGGCGGGTAGTTGGACACCGGCCCGGCCAAGTTCATCGGCCAGCAAGCCGTGCGGCACCTGCACGAGCACGCCAGCCCCGTCGCCGGTGGCTTCGTCGCCGCCGCTCGCCCCACGGTGTACCAGGCTTGTCAGCACCTGGCGGGCCTTGACGACGATGTCGTGCCCCGCCTGCCCGTTGATGCGCACAACCGCCCCGATCCCGCAAGCGTCACGCTCGCGGCGCGGTTCGTACAGCCCGTAATGTGGCACAGTTGGCATCATCATGCTGATCGAGGGCAACCGAAGTATCTTTCTGACGAGTTGATGCCCGCAGGCTTGCATCCGTCGGCCTGACGCGATGTCCGCCCATATCTGATTCCGGCGACACAACGTCAGACCTCCACTGTACCCCGCACCGGGCCATAAATGCAAGCTTCTGCCGCACATCAGCACACAATGGGACCCCGCTGGGCCGCCGATTACGTTATAATGACCCCAGTCGAGATCGGCCAAAAGACGATGGGTCAACTGGCCGATATCTTGGAGGCGATTGCGCCATACAGGAATGATGATTTCATGAGTGACAGCACATACGCAACAGACCGAATCGCCCGCCTGCGAAAGCGCATGGTCGGTAACGAGCACCTGCAATATCGCGTCGGCAAGCCCGACGACTGGACCGTCGCCGACATGCCATGCTCCCTGCCGCAGCGGAAGGCACACGCACTGCGCCTGGTCTGCGAGCGGATGCCCGTGGTGATTCAGCCTGACGAACTGATCGTCGGCATGCGAACGATTTTCTGCGACGACGAAGCAGATTACGACTGGCATGCCACACTGCCGGCATACTGGCGGGACGAGCAAGAGCACACCGGCTACGAATGGCGTTCGACAACGCACAACGTGCCGGGCTTTACCAACCCGCTCAAGTACGGCTTCGGCGGCCTGGCCGAGCAAAGCCGCGCCCGCCTGGCAGACGAACCCGACGAAACCAAGCGAGAGTACCTCAGCAGCTTTGTGATCGTCTGCGATGCGGTCGGCACATTGTGCAACCGCTACGCCGACCACGCCGACAAATTGGCCGGCGAGACCGACGACGCCCAGCGGCTGGCCGATCTGCAAGCCATCGCCGAGGTGTGCCGCCACATAGCCACCGCCCCGCCACGAAACATCCACGAAGCGATGCAAATGCACTGGCTCATCTGGACGGTGACGCTGCTGGAAGTCGGGTGTTTGGTGACGTCAGGCCGATTCGACCAACTGATGGCCCCCTACTGGCCGACTGACGAAGCAGGCCAGGCCCGCGCGACCGAACTGCTGGAGTGCTACATAATAAAGGGCAACGACCAGAACGACCTGTGGTCTGGCAAGTCCTTGGTGAACAATAACTTCATGCTCTCGGGGCTGAAGCGCGACGGCACGGACGGCACGAACGACGTGACGTGGGCCGTGATGGATTCGGTAGCTGCACTCAAGCTGCCCGACCCACAACTCGCCATCCGTCTGCACAAGGATAGCCCGCCGGAGCTCACCCGCCACGTCGCCCGCCTGCTGCGGGAGGGCGTGTCGGTGATATCCATATACAACGACGACCTGTTCGTGCCCAGCCTGATGGGCGCGGGCTTCCCGGCTGAGGATGCACGCGACTACGCCGTCGACGCCTGCCAGGATGTCAACATCGTCGACAAGAGCATCTTCTACCTGGGCGGCAACTACCAGCTCGCCAACTGGCTGGGCGAAACGCTCGACGAAGCCACGGACGATATGAGCTGGCGGGAGTTCTTCGACGCCTACCAGGCTCGCGCCGCCAAGAACATCGACGCCCAGTTGACCTGCTTCACGAATCGCTTCAATAGCCGACCCGCCGACCCCTGCCCGTTCTTGTCCGTGATGATGGACGACTGCATCGCCAAGGGGCTCGACGCCGCCAACGGCGGGCTGAGGTATCGCGACAAGGGCGCCATGCTCGCCCAACCGGTGTGTACCATCAATTCGCTGGCGGCGATTCATCACGTGGTGTTCGTCACGAAGTCAGCCACGCTCAGCGAGGTCCGCGATGCGTGCAAGGCAGACTACGTGGGCTACGAGCAGTTGCGAGGTGAGCTACAGGCCGCCCCCAAGTGGGGCAACGACGACGACGCAGTGGACCTGATCGGCAAGGAGATGCTCGATAACGCCGCGCGCGAAATCATACGTCACCGGTTCGATGACGAGGCGGGCTTCCTCTCCGGCGTTCACCAGGCACACCACGTTGCCACGGGCAATGGCATGCCCGCCACGCCGGACGGCAGGCGCAGCGGCGACCCGCTGTCGGTCACGATGGCACCGGCCAACGGCACAGCCCTCCACGGCCCGACGGCCATCATGCTGTCGCTTACAAAACTGGACCCCATGTTAATCCAGTGGAACTCGTCGCTTACGCTGACGTTCGATCCGGCGTCGCTCGCCGGCGAGGCCGGGCTGGACAGATTCGTCGCGTTGCTAAACGCCTATCTCGCGATGGGTGGCCCGCAGTTGCAGCCAAACTGCATCAGCGCCGACACGCTCCGCGCCGCCCAGGCGGACCCCGAGCAGTACCAGGACCTCGTCGTCCGCGTGTGGGGCTACTGTGACCGATTCACGGCGCTGGCCCCCGAGTACCAGCAAGAGATGATAGAACGGACCGCACACGCGGTCTGACCGTGATATGAATTGGAGTTGTTCTTGATGTCAGTTACAGGCCGGCTGTTCGATATCCAACGTTTTTCCGTTCACGACGGGCCGGGCATCCGCACGACGGTCTTCCTGAAAGGCTGCCCGCTGCGGTGTCTGTGGTGCCACAATCCCGAGGGCATCGGCCAGGGGGACCAGCTTTCGTTCCTGCCCGACAAGTGCATCGGCTGTGGGTGGTGCTTCGGCGCGTGTGAGAACGATGCCCATGCGATGGTAGACGACAAGCACATGCTGGACCGCGAGAAGTGCCAGGTATGCGGCAAGTGCGCCGAGAAGTGCTACGCAGCCGCGCTGGAAATCGTCGGGCGGACGGCGACGGTCGAGGAAGTGCTCGATGAGGTCCTGCGCGATAAGCCGTTCTACGAGACGTCCGGCGGCGGGATGACGCTGTCTGGCGGCGAGCCGCTGATGCAGGTGGACTTTTCGGCGGCCCTGCTGGCAGCGGCCAAGGGCGAGGGCCTGCACACGGCCATCGAGACGTGCGGGCAGGCGACGTGGGAATGCTTCGAGCGGATAATCGACAACGTGGACATGTTCATGTTCGACATCAAGGCCACCGACCCGGTGAGCCACAAGCAATACACGGGCGTCGGCGTGGAACTCATACTGGAGAACCTGCATAAGCTCCACGCCACGGGCAAACCGATTCTGCTGCGGCTGCCGACCGTGCCAGGCCTCAACGACGGGCGGGAGCACTTCCAGCGCGTCGCGGAGTTGGCGGCGGCGCTGCCGGGGCTGCTTGGCGTGGAGATCATGCCCTACCACCGCCTGGGGCTCAGCAAGCGTCAGCGGTTCGGCCTGGTGGAAAACGACGAGTGTATCGTCGACGTCGAATCGCCCCAGCCGGAGACCGTCGCCAAATGGGTGGCCACGCTGCGCAGCTTCGGGGCGAACGTCATCAACGAGCTCTGATGCCCGCCGGCGATGACCGGCCTGGCATAGCGCAATAAACAACGGGCGACCCAGCCGGGCCGCCCGTTGATCGTATATAACGTTTCCTGTAAGCAGGAAAGTCTTTCGCTTACTTTCCATCTACGCCCGACGACGCCTGAGAATCGCCAGCCCGCCAACTGCCAGCAAGCTCATCGTCATCGGCTCGGGGATTGCGTCCACGCCGCCGTTACTGGCACCGTAATACGTGCCGAGAATCGTCAGGTCGCCAAGCTCGATGTCCTCATCCAGGTGCCGGTTGGCATTGCCCTCGGCCCACTTATCGCCGACGCCGTAATACGTGCCGAGCCTGGACAGGTCGCCAAGTTCGATCTCGCCGTCCAGGTTGAAATCGCCGTACTGCGTGCCGCGGATCGGGTTACCGTCGCCGTCGACGGCCGAGGTCTGGACCAGGTAGCGGACGAGGTAATCCAGGTCGTTGATATCGATGGTGCCGTTCGTCCCGCCGGTCACGCCATCGTCGCTGAGGTCGTAGTTGCCCGCAGTGGGAGCGTTGCCCGTGCGGATGTAATCGCCCATCAAGTCGATGTCATCGCCGTCTACATCACCGTCGTCATCGACGTCGCCGTAGAGGATGCCCGGCCCGACCGCCGTACCGGCAAAGTTGTAGCTGCTGTAATACTCGTCGTAGTACAACGTAACAGTGCCGTGGGGACCTTGCGTACTGAGAAGCCGGACAGTGAAGTTCAGCGTCGGGTCCACGGCCGCGGAGTTCATCTCATCATTATGGCCGAAGTATACACCATCGACTGGCGCCCAGCCCGTGCCGCCCCAGGGATCCGTGGCGGAATCGTCAAAGATCACGCCGTGCTGGAAGTCGCCGCCGTCATTGGCGGCATCGATGTAATCGGACGGCGAGTGCCAAATGTTCTCGACACTGTTGGCCGTACCCCAGGCAGACAAAGCGGAATCGTAGCCCCACTGTTGGGCCGAAGCCGTGACCGGCGTGGCCGAGGCGTTCCATTCATCCGTAATGCCGTCACTGTCCAGATCGTCCGCGTCCCAGTACTGCGGCGTGGGAACGCTGGGAGGCGCAGACCACCACCAGTAGGGGGCGGGGATCTCGCCGGCCGCGTAGCTCGACCACTGCTGGGCAACCTTGCCGTTGTACAGGCCAACCAGAGAACCCGCGTCGCCACCGCCATCGAACTTCAGGAAGGCGTCGTAGATGTCGTTGGGGTTGTTGTACCGGCTGACATAGAAGTCGTACACATACTCCCACACCGTGTTGCCTTGCCAAGTGACTTGCTGGGGCGTAGTAGCCGCCTGAAGATACATACCTCGGCCATACCCCGGATGGGGGATAGTTAGGCCGGCACTAGCGACAGAGGCACTCATCACCACCACCGCCACAATTAACGTGAGCTTCTTCATCTCTTGTTTCTCCTTCCTCAAATTTCGCCTTTTGCCGGCGATTTGAGACCATATGTCCAACAATTTGCCATTTACTCCCAGAGACATGCCAAGTTGAGCCAAGCAGCCGCTCAACCACCAGTGCAGTGCGACTGCACCACTATACCGTGGTCCGGTGACTTATGCAACGATATTCCGGAAGTCACAATAACCACTTATGCCAGCATGGGATATCATGTATAACCGCGGAGACAATTCAATGACCAAGCTGACCCTTCCACTCGGCGGGCCCGGTGGAACAACCGCCATGGGCCGACAGACGTATCCTCAGCCTTACCTGCTGCACTCCAGCACACTGAGCCAGCCGCCTTTTCCCTACGAAAAAGGGGCAAACACAGGTGCCAGTAGTTCTTGGCCTACGGTTTTATTCAGGGCAATCTATTTATGCCAGTCGGCGTCTGCGAAGCAGGCCCGTCGCGCCAAGAGCCAGCAGGCTCATGGTGGCCGGCTCGGGAATCGCGTCCACGCCGCCGTTACTGGCGCCGTAATACGTGCCGAGAATCGTCAGGTCGCCAAGCTCGATGTCCTCATCCAGGTGCGGGTTGGCGTTGCCCTCGGCCCACATGCTGCCGACACCGTAGTACGTGCCAAGCCTGGTC